>JAABUL010001445.1_pt1 | contig 45474 bp, 48 predicted proteins | sample 5559151 | NCBI WGS metagenome assembly JAABUL01 (sample SAMN10711876, study PRJNA513368) | rock metagenome | isolation source: Antarctica rocks | place: Antarctica: Victoria Land, Pudding Butte sud
CAGAGGAGAAATTGAGGAGCACACTCGAGCGGGGAGGGTTCTCGGCAGGGAATATCAAGATGTCGCAGCATGAGGTATTCTTGAAGATCGAAGACTTAGACCAATGGGTGCAGATTGCGTGGAGCTACCTTGGAAGGCCATCGAGTGGATGGGCGAAGGAGGACGAAGAGAAGTGGGACCAGGCAGTCGCTGCGGTCAAGAATGCATTGGAGAAGGACAAGAACTTTGAACCGTTGCAGTCGGGTGAGAGCCGGGTCAGGATGGTTGCAAATGTTGCTGTTGCTACGAAGTAAGGGAATGATTAGGGAATGACAGTGCTTCTGGACTTAGAAGAATACGTCTCTGCTCATGGCTATTTAGACATACGAAGTTCACTTCTCAAACATGCCGACACCATTGCGATCAGTGATTCAACAACGTTTAAGCTTAATTGACTTAGGACACTGTATTTCTCCTCAGTTACTAAGGAAATGAGTGCACTTTACCATGCCTGAGGCTTCTGAAAGCTAAAAGCCTTGGCTAGGTCAGAACGACATCGGAGACTCACTTCCTAGTATTCTGTCGAGGTCTTCACTCGCCATGCCTAGTCAGCGCCATATGGTGAATTACTTCCTTCATGGTTCCCTCCATGGTTCCCTCCATGATTCCCTGCCGAACACCCTCCATGGCTCTCTATCGAACCGCTTCATGGCTCCCTCCATGGTTCCCTACCGAACACCCTTCATGGTTCCCTCCATGACTCCCTTCATGGTTCCCTCCATGGTTTCCTACCGAACACCCTCCATGGCTCCCTTCATGATTCCCTACCGAACACCCTTCATGGTTCCCTTCATGGTTCCCTTCATGGCTCCCTCCATGGCTCCCTCCATGATTCCCTACCGAACACCCTCCATGGCTCCCTTCATGATTCCCTACCGAACACCTTCCATGGTTCCCTTCATGGCTCCCTACCCTATTGGTTTCCCCATTGACTTCCCCATTAGTTTACCCATTAACTTCCCTATTTGCTTCCCTATTTGCTTCCGAGATGATGTCGATTTCAGAAGTTAAGCACGTGTCACCGTGTGCGCATGTAGTAAGCATCGGCTAATCCCGTTAGGGGTTAGTGTGACACGTCTGAGAACCTGAGACAAATTCTGTGGTTGCAAATAGGACTTACGTTGGTGCCCTCCGGAAATTATGCTCCCAAACATCCTCGCCCTTCCTTGTTGAATTGGCTAGGTTCGCCCTGCGCGGGATGATTGCCACGAATAGGTCACCAGGTTCTCTTGGGTGTGCCCTGTGTGGTCAAGTATCTATGCTAAGAAGGATCGCGATGGTCTATTTCGGATAGGACACTATTAATCGTTTGCACATCGCTCTAGAAATCTTGAAACCTTCAACCGCTAATGGTATCTCTGCAACACTATATATATTCTGTTCAATTTCCTTGTCTGTTTCCTTGTCTGTTATTCGCTGCCCTCCCATGTGTATTAACCCAAGATGTAGAAGTAAGCCTAAAAATCCTCTTTCGGCTCGGTTTTTGTTTGCTTCTCCCACATTTCCCTGTATCGGCCATTCAGTTCTAGCAACTCCGAATGTGTTCCTCGCTCGACTATCCTGCCCTCATGAAGCACTAGTATCTGGTTTGCTCTCGTGACTGTAGAGAGACGATGTCTGCCGGTACAATGAGATCACACATCCCAGTTTGTTACATAAACGGGGCAACATACGCAACGGTGATAGTTGTGCGGCCTCGCGTCACAGCCTCCAGCTCGTTTTGAATTTGCTTCTCTGTATGCGAGTCCAACGATGCCGTAGCCTCGTCTAGGAGCATAACCCGTGGCTCTTTGAGGATTGCGCGGGCTATGGCAATCTATAAGCTGTTCAGCCAGGCCCTCTATTTCAATCTTAGACCAGGTAGCGGAGGTAACAGACCCTTTGTTTCTCTCCACCTGAGAGTCTCAGACCTCTCTCCCCCACAGAAGTCTCGTATCCATTTGGGAAAGTCAAAATTCTGTCGTGGATGCTTGCTGCGCGACAAGCTTCAAAAATCTCTGCCGAAGTTGCATTGGGCTTTGCGTACAACAGGTTATACATAAGTGAAGCATTAAACAGAATGGTATCTTGGGGAACTACGCCAATGAGTTGGCGTATGCTGTTGATTTTTACGTGGCGAAGGTCCTTGTCGTCTATGCATATTTCGCCACTACTGATGTCGTAAAACCGATAAAGAAGCTTTAAACAGGTGGATTTGCCGCTACCACTTTGACCAACAATAGCGGTCGAAGTACCGGGCTCGACAACAAATGATATTCGGTCAAGTGTAGGTTTACGCACGTCATAAGCAAAGCTGACGTTGGAGAAGGTTATCTTCCCAGTAAAGTTAACAAGTGGTGTAGCATCCGGGCCATCAACAATGTCTGGCTTCCTGTTGAACTGTATGAAATCAGTGGCGTTAATTACTACAACTAGAGGTAAGGTACTCACAAGATCCAGCATGCGTTCAGCATCTACTAGATTGTTTTGCACCTGGTTGTAGAAGCTTCCAAAAAATGCCAAGGGAGCTTGAAGTTGTGCAAAATATGCTAATAGACTGACAAACATGGCCACTTTGTGTATTCCAACCGAGATTTGATAGGATGAGAGAAGTACGACTAGCAGGATACCGAAGGTAAAGATGAGGTTCTGGGTAATATTCAGAGCATTGAGAGAAAACAGCACCGAGAACTCCGCCTTTTGAAAAGTTTTTACCAGGGTTTGAAACCGGATAACTTCTGCAGAACTAGCACAGTTGTAATGAACGGTCTCGTATGACATAATAGCGTCAGTTCTGTTGATAAATGGTCAGTAAACACATACCCATCTAAGAGAGGTCATAAGCACTCACTTCGCTGCATCCATTTCCCGGTCTCGTTCTGCCATCTTTCTACGTTCCCTACCTCTGTATTTGGCCATGTAAATTGTTACAAACAGGTAACTCCACATTACAGCAAGGACTGTGAGCGAGTAAAATGGGTCAAATCGAACAAAGAAATAGATAGCAGCTACCCAGAGATCAAAGACCATGGGGAAAAGTTGGAACGCAAATCCATCGAGAAAGGTGTTGAGCGCGCTGCCCTTGCTGAGGGCCGTCATCACCTCCCCTATTCGCTTGCTTAAATGGAAATCTAAGGAAAGTGATAACACATGTTCAAAGGCCGCGCAAGTTAGCCGTTGGTACAACGATTGGCTGATTGAGATCCAAAGCATAGCTCGGATTGCTCCCAGGACACCTTGCTGGCCTTGTAAACCACTGAATGTGACGTACAGAGCGATCTCCTTCACGGGCATTTTCCCTGCCCCTAACGCTTCGACCAGTACACCAAGCTGATACGGGACAAGAACGTTGACTATGCGTTGACAGATGAGCAGCAGAAAGCAAACAACTGCCAAGGTTTGCTGCTTCCTAGAATTCGCTGGCCTACAACAAACGTTAGCTACAATTCAGGATTAGTCGAAGGATGGATTCGAAGACCATATGTATGGAAATAATACTCGAAATCCGATAAAATAGTCCAACCACCCAAAGGATTGAGCATCAGGTTTTTTCTGCTCTTTCACCGCCAGGGTCTGGCTGTTCTGAAGGCCTCCGTAACTTTGTGGCACGCGATCCTCATCTCTTACTAATCTTTGTTGCTCCTCGCAGTTCGCTTCAGTGTCGTCGCTACATTCACGCTGCGCATGAATGAAGACTGCAGTCATCATTACTAGGATGGCCGCCCTCGAAACTCTGAGCGCCATCTGGACTGTATCCAGATTAGTTGCAACGATTGATGTCTTATCATCATGGTTCGCCACCAGTAACGATAACTCGAAGAGCACTGCAATAATCCATATATGCATGTTCGATCTACCAGGCCTGAAGGTATCATCAGGATCTGGGAGAAGACCCGCTGCAAAGTAGAGGAGAACCCCAACATGAGAAGCCTAGAAGTATCAGTCTATCGGACTCGCTTTGAAAGAACTCAGAATAGGCGAACCAGATATGTATTCTGATTCCTGCCTCTCTCCGCTTCATAATTGAATGATCGGCTGAGTGCTATAAGTGCAAGAGCAATACTGGCTAGCTGGGTAGATGTTATCACATGAACATCGTGGGAAGAGACAGAAACTTCCGTACCAACAAGGCGGTTAGACAGAGTTGCAAATACCAAGTAACAGACGAGGAAAGTCCTTTGCACTTTCGCACAATCAAAGACGGATTCTCGACTTTACGGCGGCTAAACAAAACCAGCCTAGACACCAGCAAGCCCAAACACAGAGAAATCGGATACGAGTAAGCAAGCGTCCTGAGTAATATTTGGTGTACCATCATCAGCACTCTCTGTATCTAAGATTGTGTAATATCAGAGAGATTAAGATGGTAGGCTTACTTTGGCACACAGGTTCGGGATCCGAGCGTATTATTTCTCGATATCTTGCGGCTGCCGAAAGCAAACCGTCTCAATCAAAATTCAATTAATTACAGATTACAACAAGAAAAACAGCATCTTGAAAGCTGCAGATAACTTTCTGTGTTTCAAAGCCATGGCAAGCGAAAGACAACAAAGGGGGTTATCCCAACGTGGGGAGAAAAATGTCGCAGTCATAATGCCAAAGATTTCGTCAGCAGTGACAGAGAGAACCACCCAAAAAAACACCAAGATCGATCTATCGACGGCGGAAAATTGGCTCATACGACCCGAAGTGGTGAATCTCTGCAAAGAGGCCATAGATACAAAGTTCAATGCAAAAGTAATTCGCAATGTCTGCCTAAAACCGGACAATCTGATGCAGCATGCTAACAATATCCAGCATTTTTCCTATCAAAGCGGCTTTGCTGGCGATTCTGATGTTATCGACGCCTTTGCTAGCTTTTTCAACAACCATTTCAAACCGCATACTCTAGTCGAATCATCTCAAATCGCAACAGCCACTGGTGCAGCTGGCTGTCTTGATGCAGTCCTTTACAATATCTGCGACCCAGGAGACGGCGTTTTGGTGCCTACCCCATACTGGAGTAAGCCATTCATCGATGCTACGTCATGGTCATTCAACTCATATGTGCACAACCTTGCAGATGCCTTCGACTTTCTGTTCCAGGCCCGATCTTCTGTAACGCCGATTCCAGTAAATGTATCTAACCTTGGGTTCACCCTCACAGAAGCCATTCTTCCAGCACTTGAAAAAGCCTACGAGATAGCTCAGTGCCCCATCAAAGGGCTGATCCTAACTAATCCTCACAACCCCTTGGGCCAATGTTATCCCAAGTTGGTTCTCGAAGGTTGCCTCAAATTCTGCAACGCACACAACATCCATTTTGTTTCCGATGAAATCTATGCTTTGACATCATTTGCATGCCCTGATATACCCAACCCTGTGCCATTCGTGTCAGCTCTGTCTATCGATGTAGAAAAGCTTGGCTGCAATCGATCACGAGTACACACTATCTGGAGCACCAGCAAAGATTTTGGCCAAAGTGGTGTTAGAATGGTAGTCAAACCTCCTCCCTTCCAACTCCATCACGGGTTTTTGACAGTTGCTGAACTTTTAGGGGTGTACAGTAACGCAGTCCAATCGCGACTTGGCCGTTGGGCTTGCCTTAGCCGCGAATACAGCAACCTCTTCGCTGTCTGCCGTTTTTGTCACCGCGATGCTCACGTCTCCCAAACTTCCCAGCCTCATCTCACTGAATTCACAGCGACTTGCAGAAGGATATCTCACTTTGACCTCTTTCTTCACCCGCAACTATATTCCCTATATCCCTAGCTATGCTGGGCTCTACGTATTTGCCCGGGTTGCGCCGTATGCAAAGAGCTGGGAGAAAGAGGCGATGGTTGTACAACGCTTGAAAGACGCAGGCGTGTTGGTAAGTGCAGGCCGGGCTTATCATACGCTGGAAAATGATAAAGGTTGGGCTCGAGTCAGCTTTGCGCTGCCAAAGGAGAAGCTGGAGGAGGCGGTGATGAGAATGCAAAAGGTGTTCTTGACAGAGCCAGCGCAAGGGTAGAAATCGAATGCTTGATCCATTAACAATTCCATGCGAGGTATCTAAAAGCTTGTGCTTCAGCCTTTCACCCGCTGCTTCTTGCTCTTCTTTGCCTTCTCATTACTACAGCACCCGCGCCAAATAGCGATGCCGATATCCCGAGGACAATCGCAGCAGCAAAAAATACCCCGTTTCCCGGCCAAATTGTCTGCCACCCACCTAATAAAACAGGTCCAAGCAACCCACCCAGGGTTTCCATCATAGCGAGAGCAGCTATAGCTTGAGACGCTTCGGGTTTAGCAAAAAATTCAATAAAATGGGACTTGACGAACGATGGCGTTGCCAAACCGAGTGCAGAAAGGGCAGTGATGGGATATACTTCCCAAGCTTCAGTGGCCAGGCCTAACAGGCTAAGAGAAGTGATTTGTACAACAATCGAAAGTAGAGCAAGTAAAGCGTTCGTGTCTTTAGAAAACCAAGTACGAAACGATGGCGAATTGTTGAGTTTCCCTTTGAACATAGATCGGACAATTAAAGGTACGAGAAATAGGACGAAGAACAAATACAGAGCTGACACTGCGTGAGCCAAAAAGATGAGCATACCATTTTGCTTGCCGGAAAATCCAAAACGGAGCGAACAGTAAACCATAATGGCGGAGAAAATGTAAGATTGCACTCCATTGTAAATTAGTAATGAAAGGCCCGGAAGGATTGCGACCGGAACCGTCTGGAACGGTTTCAGCGGCGAGATAATAGAGTCCTTGATTTTTTGCCATGGTTTTGTTGGCGGGTCAGAGACTTGGTTTCGGTCGTCCAGATGGTCTTGATCGTAGCCATCGATGTACTCTTTGGAGGTCTTACTATATTCAAGCCATCTGACAAAGACCAGGACATAGAATAGGCTTATCCCGAATAATCCCAAGGCCATCACAAAACTAGTGGTAAAACTCCTAAATAAGCTGGCAACCAGGGGGCTCAAAGATATGCCGATCATATAGAGTGCAAGGGAGCTCCCAATAAGGCGAGAGACTTTATACTGGTCCGGTGCCTGTACGTAGATAGAATTGAGATTGAAGTGTAAAAGGTTATCCGAGGCCAAGCCTTCGAAGACTCGGCCGGAGAGGGCAACAGTAATGTTCTGTAGATAGACTTTGGAGGCTCTCAGTCTTCTACTTTAGAATTGAAGAGAAGAATTGTGGAAAACTACTCACTTCCAAGCGCCAGCATGACAACGCTCATTGAGCGACAAACCAGCCATAGTGCCAATCCGGCGGTATGATTCATCTTTGAAAGCCTCCCCAGAGATCCCAGAGCAAGAAGACTGCACACACTTGCAAAACACGCCGCCACGGCTACAGATCCAGCGTAGATGTTGCGTTCAGAGTTTTTGCAATGAGTAGGATCTTCGCAAAGGAGCGTTGCATACGCAAATAATGTCGTGGCTGCCGTAGCGGCCATCGCCAGGGCGGCGAGCAATGCGAGAGGCAGCACTGCAAAGTGAGAAATAGAGTCTGGGGGTGGGCTAATTGCAGGAGCTTCGTAGTTCTGGTGTGTTGACTCTCGCCGTGCGTGGTCACTTAGTAGACTCCTGGTCTCATCAACTGGGGCGCGGTCGTACATAGTCAGGGACCGGCTCATGAGAAAGTCGAACAGCAGATGGAGATAGGAAGTTAGAAGGCGTCTGTTACCTGATTGAACAAAGCGAGAATTTTCGATCTATCCGCATTGTCAAGCTAGAAGTCCTGGTCCTGTTATGCGACTATTCCACACATGGAGTAATCTCTCCGAGAAAGAAAATCCTACCTCAGTGAGTTGATCTGGGATGTGGAAACCGGTATCGGCAGCCGAGAATGCGAACAGAGTCGCAGGCAAAACATCCGAAACCTCGTTGAAAAAGAAATAAAAACATTTGCGTCAATTACACTATCGATTAAAATTCATACACGAATCTTACTCAATTGTCTGGCTTGGACATGACCTGATTTAGCTTCAACTTGAAAGACCATTACAACAGGAGCCCCTCAACCTCCCACGGGCACCATGTCACCACTCACCAAAATTGTGATTGTTGGGGTATGCCAATAGACTGCGCAAACTATATGCTTAGCTGATCACCGCCTAGGCTTCTGGAAACCTTGGGCCTTCAGTCCTCAAGGCGCTTATGAAAAGTGCGGACAACGATATCACCGTTGTCTCTCGCCAGTCCTCCAAAGCCAGCTTTGACCCCAACGTAAAGGTGGTCAAAGTTTCAGACTCCTATCCCGAAGATGAGATGTTGGAAGTTTTCAAGGGCCAAGATGCTGTTGTTTTCACGGTCGGGCACGCTGCCGCTGGGAGGCAAATGGCCCTCATTGATGTAGCGATCAAGGCTAGGGTTAAGCGGTTCATTCCCACAGAGTTTGGTAGCAACAGCCAGAACAAAGGAGCAGTGGAGGCTTTCCCAATGTTGTCCCATAAGGCTCATCTCATCGATTACCTCAAGTCTAAAGAATCGACCGGTTTGACGTGGACTGCTATCGCAAACGGGCCCTTCTTCGACTTGTACGTTATCCTGATAGAAATCCATCCCACACGTGCTCCTAACAAATCCACAGCTGTCTTACTACCGGATTTCTTGGCTTCGTCGTTGACGCCCACAAAGCGACTATCTATGATTCGGGCGATGTCAAATTCTCCACGACTACTCGGGCTACCGTCGGTACCGCCGTCGCTAGTGTTCTCTCTCACCCTGAAGAAACAGCCAACAAATACCTTTACATCTCCTCCTTCGAAGTCACCGAGAACCAAATTCTCGCCTCGCTTGAGAACGCCAGCACTAAAAACTGGGACATCACCAACGTCACCTCGGACGAACAGGTCAAAGTGGGGAGACAGGAGATGGCGGCAGGAAACTTTGCTGGTATGGGGAAGCTACTACTGGCATCCACCTTCAAGGGTGGACTAGGTGCCAATTTTGCTGCTGAAGAGAAGCTGGCGAATGAAATGCTCGGCTTGCCCGAGGAGAAATTAGATGACGTTGTCGTCAGGGTCTTGAAAGATGGGTCCTGAAGACAGGAATGGATGCCAATGGCATTTCTTGCTGGAACTTCCGCTATTATCCCTAATTCCTTGAAAGCTCAGGTGTCAAGATTGAGACTCCTTTTCCCAGTTTTCAAGGCCATCTTACCATATTGCCGCAGATCGGCTGTCCCACCACAGATCTAGTTGTTTTTTACAATCATTTCCATTGCTTAATGCCCTAGTATTTGATAGCAGAGCTGGGAAGCTGGATGTTTGAGGTCGGGGCCTTATCATTCGGCAAGTAGGGTATCACTTTAGTACGTGATAACATACCGTGCCGTAAGGATCCATGATAATTGACGAGGCGGAAGTGCTCGCTAACAGTTCGAAGCTGGTTCTCGCAGTTTTAAGGGTAAGTTTATGCTCCTCTCGGTTTATGCAGCGAGGTTCTAAAGCTGTTGAGATTATCGGTATGCCATACAGCTTCAAACCTTGAGTTATTGTGACTTCTACGAAAAGCTACTGAGACTTCGTGGAGTGTTATCCCATCATCTCGTACGATATGTCATGCGCCCGCAGTTATCGGTGATCTGTTGGAATTCCTTCCTCCGTAGCTCCTACTTTCTAGAGTAGTTCAATCAATACATGCACATGCACATACTCCTTCTGACCCCCATATACCAACATGATCTAGTCTCAAAGGGCAACATTTGATGAGATAGATGTCCACGGAGCTTGGTAGCTGATACGACCTATTCGGAGAAGATGGTATAACGCTGCTATACACTAGATTCAGCACTGTATTCGGAGTCAACAACCTAAAGGAGCTCCTTTTCTCGCCGTAACGCTCAAAATTTTGGCATTTGATGGCCTGATTCACATTTGTTACCCGACCCTCCAAGTATTCACAAGATCAAAGTTTCTTGAGTTCAAACCCAAACGTCTCACTCTCCTTCATCCTTTCCAGTTCATCCTCTCCATTATCTCCATGCTCCAACTCTTTCATCCGCTCCTTCATCTCGTTATAATTGTCCTGTTCAACCAGACTCCTTAGTGCTCCAGCAAGCAGCCGCTGCAACACCTCCACATCCCTCCTTCCAAAACACTCCGTATCATATTCGACCCTCAGCAGCAACGAATCTTGGCTGACAGCCACAAATTCTGTCATGAGCTTAAACTTAGCGCCTTGGGCCCAGGTGTACAGCGGTTCACAGCCCGAGATTGGAAGACTTGTCTCGTAGCGCTCGTCGTGGAAGGTGACCATGACGTCGAAAAGAGGATGATCGGGGAAGTCGGGCGTAACCTTTAGGTGCTCGAGCAACTGTGTCCAGGGCATAGCGTGCGAGAGGGCTGCCTGGCTGGATCTTTGGACGGCGTGGACAAAGGATTGACTTTCCGGACGCAGATCGGCATTGGAGCTACGGTCGCTACTGCTCTGCGTTGCCGTTGAGTGGCGGATGCGCGTGGGAAGTGGTTCGAGGAACAGACCAATTGTCTGCATATCGTTCTCACACTTGCGGTTGAGATAGGGCGCACCAAGGATAATGTCCAGGGATTCGGGACCGTGCTGGAGAGCTATGGCCACGGCGGCTAGGGACATTTGATGGAAGGTGACTTTTTGCTTTGCGGCAAAGTCGATCATGGCGTGGAAGAGGGTTGGGGGGAGTTTGCAGATGGCGCTGGTGCCGCGGTAACTGGTGCGGGCTTGCGGCTTGATTGTGCCGTATTGCTGCTGGCTTGGTAGATTGGAAAGACACTCGGTCCAAAATTCGAGATTACTAGGAAGAATGATACTACCCTCGACCATGCGAGACGGGTAAGTTTTCTCGATTGGTGCGAGAGATGATCCGTGATACACGGATGTTACTTCATGCAGGAGTTGCCGGAGCGACGTCAGGTCGCAGATGATATGGCTAATCCTAACGGCCATGTGGCTCGCTGAGATAGTGACGCCTATGGGGCTTTCTTTCCGAAGGTCAAAAGGTCGATTGACTTCCTGCCATATGTCGATCTGATTGACTCGAGCGACCTGGGGTGGACTGGGGGGGAATATTTTGGTAACACCAAGACGCCGGCGTAGAGTATATCGACCGGACAGAATTTTATGGCGAGCAAGAATCGTGTTCCAAGAAAGAGTGAGCTTCGATAGATCGATGCTGGATCCCAGTTTACACACAAAGCTTACGTTGAATGCCGAGGAGCCCAGACCCATTTCGTACTTATGCCACCAATCCTTTTCGATGGATGAAAGCTCATGCTCATGAAGAGATTGTTCTTTCTCAGTTGAATCTGGGATGGAGTCCAAACCCTCTATTGCTTTGACAAGATCGCTGAGGGTTGGTGATTCTACTACGACGCGCAGAGGTATTTGATGTCCAAGGTATGCAGAGAGCCTGATTGACAGCAGCATCTGCTTAATCGAATTCCCTCCAAGATCGAGGAAATCGGATTCCGCATCGATGGGGATGTAAGGGGCGAGGTTCAAGATGTCACGCCATACACCTACAATTCTTTGCGTGCTTGAAGATGCTAGAAGTTTTACGTTCGGACTGCCGCTCGGAAGTTCACTATTGGCGACCTTTTCGTAATCCACCTTACCGGTCAAAGTCAATGGCAATGCATCTACGGCTGTCACATATCTGGGTAGTGCATGAACAGGCAGGACCTTGGCAATCTTGGCTCTGAATACTGGAACGTCCACCGAGCTTGGCTGTATCATTGCGACTAAGAAATCCTTCTTCTGGGCCACGGCCAATGTATCGACGTCCGAGGCCGCTCTACGCATCTGACACTCTATATCGTTCAAATCAATACGAAAGCCACGGAGTTTGACTTGCCGATCAATTCTTCCCAGGCAAATGATTTCCCCTTCTTGGTTCCAGTAACCATGGTCACCGGTTTTGTACATGCGATCGCCAAACTCGCTGCAGATTGGGTCTGACACAAACCGTTCCGCGGTCTCCACAGGCCTGCCGATATAGCCCTCGGATACTTGGATGCCAGCCAGACATATCTCGCCGATGACGCCAAGAGGCACCAATTTTTGTCTCTTGTTCAAGATGTATATACGTGTAGATGGGTTTGGGATACCGATGGTGACCGGCTGATTAGGCAGCAGCTGTTTTATTGTAGCACCACAAGTAGCTTCAGTTGGACCATACATATTGTACAACATCTTATGAGCGGCCCAGCGGTCATTTACGTTTTGAGGCACAGTTTCGCCTACCAGGTAAACCTGCGAAGAGTTAGTAAAACATGAATACGATATGACGCATTAGACGCAACAAACAGCAGTAAGCTTTGGATAGTCCATCGGATCAAGTACGTTGGCGATTGAAGGTGTCAGAACCGCGGAATCAGCTTTCTGAAGATGTGCAAACGGATTGATAGAATCTCGAAGAACTAAGGTAGCTCCATGACTTAGCGCAGAGAATATCTCATGTACGCTTCCGTCAAAAGCCGGGGACATGATCTGAGAGATCTTCCGCCCAGGACCAGCGAAGAGGCGGACACTTAGGTCACTTTGGAAGGCAACAAGACTATCATGTCGGCACAAGACACCTTTTGGAACACCGGTCGAGCCAGATGTGAAGCAAAGATAGGCGTTTGTGGAAGGCATAGGCAATTGCAGCGTTGCGAACGCGTCTTCTCTGAATTGTGCTAGGTCAACCCCAACTAATTCATCGATCGATACACACGAAACACAGTTGCCTGGTTGAAACACTTTGCCGGCAGTGTCTGGGACTAGGAAGAGTCTGCTCCCAGCTGCTTTGAAGTTCGCCTTGCGAGCCTCCACCGGCAATGTTTCATCGAAAGGGCAATAGACCCCACCCGCCTTGAGGACGCTGTAGATAGCTACAATCCAGTTGATCGATCCATCGGCGTGGACGCAAACGACCTCGCCAGGTTGGATGAGGGCGGATATCTGATGGGCAGCACAAGTAGTCAGGGTATTCAACTCCAGATAAGATAAAGAAGCGTTTCCTTTCTCGATAGCGGTAGCATTGGGGAATCTCGCTGCAGCTTGCTTAAAAAGCGTAACTAGGTTACCTTTACTTAACGGTGTAGTTGTGGGAAGAGACAAGCAGTTCCCAAATCTCCGAAGATCACTTACTACCTGGCAAGGTAGAAGGTCTTTGAAACATCTGGAAATCGATTGATGCGGCCTCAGCAGAGCAGAGATCGCGTTGAAGAATATGTGTCCGAGGAGTTCAATGTGGCTCTTGCTATACAAGTCTGAGTGGTAATTCAGCGAAACGTCACCGTCAGGCTCGATGAGCACGTACAGGGGCACGTCCGAGGTAACTCTACTAAAAGGCTTTTCCAGGAAGGTACCTTCAATTTCTAGAGCTTTGTATTGAACAGCCAACGCAGACGAGAATTTTCTGCTGAAGCCATCTTCTGGACGCGACCATTGGCGCGACGTAAGCTCGGCTAGATGGGAAAATGTACAGCGAAGGTATTCCAAAGCCGTTGATCCAGATTCCAGCGAAATGTGAAAGGGTAGCATATTAATGACTGGCCCAACCACGCTCTCGACTCCGGCTATTGGAAGGTTACGACCAGATAGGACTACACCAAAGACGACGCTGTCCGAGTCCACAAACATTGAAAAGGCGAGCGCCCACGCCGCATAATACAAACATGCGGTAGTGATGCCCGTCTTTTGAACAAACGCTGAGATTTCTTCTAGTTGGAGTTTCATAGTAATTGTTTCCGTTATGTTGTTCTTGCACGCACTGTTGGGTGACGGAGCCGGAAGGAGAAGTTCGCCAGCGGCCGATTCAAATTGTTCTTGTTTTTGTTTCCAAAACACCTGCACCGCCCCTTTTGCACGCCGGTGAAACGCATTCAACTCTTCAGAAAACCTTGCAAAAGATGGACCTGGGTATATAGGCATTCCAGCCGCAGCGGATCGGACCTTTTCTAGGATTAGAGAGCTCGAGTAGCCGTCTATTAGAGCATGATGAATGCACCAGATGATTGTGCTTTTGCAGTCATCTTGCCGATCACTGAGGAGCGTAATAACTGTAAAAGACGAGCTTATTCTTGTCTCTAAACACTTCTTTTGTTTGCAAGCATCGTACTGTTCCTGGTTTGCCACAGTAACTTCAGTCCACGGTAATGGCACCACTTCTCGCTCAAACAGACAACCATTGCCCTCATGCAACACAAACTCTGTTTGGAATATTGGCTCGGATCTCCAGACTTGCTCCCATGCTGCCTTCATTGCTGGGATGTCGCAGGTCTGATACGTCTCGTGGTAGTGAATTACGTTTGTGCCTGGGGTTTTTTGGCTGCCATGGATAAGTGATAGTTGGATCTCCGTCATAGGATAGCTCTCAATGCCATCAATTGGGCCTAATCTTGCACTTTTATGGCACTGATAGGTGTCGTTATTTTGAGCTGCGTTCGGATATGCATCTGTCTCGGTCGTCGTGGTCATCCCATCCGGAATACTAAGTAATGCTTTGTACTGAGTTCTCAAAGAAACGTACGGCTCAGGTTCCTCTAATGAATAGGTCTGGACACTCAATCTAAGGAGGTCTGTAATTGTAGGGCTCAAATAAATCCACTCGAGATCCAGAAAGACACCGTGGAGTTTGCAGGCCGCAATAAGAGCCGTGGCGGACAGTGAATTACCGCCAACTTGTATAAAGCTAGCATTGAGATCAATACTGGATAAAGGAATTCCCAACAGAATTGAAAGCTCCGTGAGTATTCTCTCCCGAGTCTTGGATATCATCTGCCACTCATCAGACATCCTCACCGACCGGAAAGAGCCTGTGGTGGTCAAAACAGAGCCCATTGGAGGCGGAAATTTTGTTTATTCTAGCAGCCACTTTGCTAGCTGAAATGTATAGATCAGAGGAGCATGGTGGCAGTCGTACAGCTGACAGAAATTTACCACCAGAGCTGAACGGTTGACGGATATGGACTTAGCGTTTCGGTAAGAGAGAGCCGAAATTTGCATCTGGTTGAATATCTCGGCAGCCGATACCGGAAAGGGAAATACAATCACCCTCAAACCAAGGTGCAGCGCTCTTTGAACCTTTCAAGACGGCTATTTTGTTTATGTCGATGCTTTGCAATGGACATCACTCTCAGTTGCCAGGGCAAAAATCTTTGGTATTTCGCGTATGGCTCCAATATGAGCGCAGCGAAATTTATCGGAAGCCGAGGAATCCAGCCGTTAGATGTGGCCCGGGTGTCGCTACCTGGCTGGATACTGACAATGGAAATCCCTGGTGTGCCATATTCAGAGCCAGCATTCAGCTCAATCAGGCCCATAAACGGTTCAATTGACCGGCTTTTGCCTGAGGTGATGGGGGTCGCCTACTTGATTAGTGACCTTCAGTACAAAAAGGTCATTGCTTCTGAGGGCGGGGGGGTAGCTTATGACGATATTTCAGTTGATGCAAAGCCAGTCGGGGATGAGGATGCAAAAAGAACTGGCCCTCGACCTCAAGTTCGAACCCTCGGCACCGCGATGACAAGACACCCTCCCGCTCTCCCAAGCAAGCGCTATATGGTATATAACTTCCAATTCTTGTCTTACTTGCCCATCGTCGTTGATCATAATTGAAGCGGCTGAAAGCTTACACTGTTGTATAGGATATCATTAATACCGGTGCTTCTGAGGTGAATTTACCAGCAGACTACCGACATTACCTATCCAATATACCTATATATCAAAGACCTGAAGAAGGACGTCAAAAGCTTGGTGCGGCCATTTTCTCAGCAATTTTTGGTCCTGTTATGACTCTCGTGGAGAAGCTTGTAAACGCGACCATCCGAAAGGACGGATATGCGCCGCTCGTCGTCATATGGCTGGTAAGATCGGTAGTGATAGCGATTTGGTCAGTCCATGACAATGTTTTCTTGCCTATTTTTGGACGCGGAGATGGTCTGGTTGATGGTATGCTGGAAGTAGGCTGATTCCAAACACCTATGCCAGAGAAAACAACAAATCTGGCATCTGGAGTCGTCTAAATGCCCGTTGCAGAATCTTCTAATGTTGCTAGACCTAATTTGGTCTCTCTGTACTTACTGTTGTGTTCGTAATACAAGCACTCGCTCTTGTGAGACTGCGTACTACCTTAGGGTTAAGTGTTGCGGGCTAATATCTTAGGGATTAGACACCCTAGATATATGAGCATATGCACTGAATCAACAGTCCAGAGCTCCCCAAACAAGCGGTACGGCTGGACCGGGTCACGGTTCCATGCTCAAATTGTCGAAGGATGAGGTCATATGGGGCATTCTGGTGTGTAGGTTGAAGCTGGATAGGAGTCTATCCAGGAGCGAGCAAGTAAAACTCTACTAGCGGGCCCCAGCCCTATCAGCTCTATGAAAGCAGAGATTACCATCTCCCCTGTTTCCAACACAATTTTGGATCAAGGTTTGGAGGCTGATGGTTGTCCCTCTCACCGAGTAAGAGATAATTTTCCCTGGTACCGAAGGCGACTTTGGTGATGTCAATTTCGTACTTATGGGAGTTCTTAGAATATGGGCTTGGTATGTTAGGAAATCTCCGGAATCTACTAGAACGCACGGGCCACTGGTAGGGCTGAACAAAGGGCTGAACCTATGCCTTATGTAAACTACTTCCCCTACCACTCCATACAACTACACTCAACCAAACTAATGTTGACCATATTGACCTACATATCTAATTGAGATGCCAAGGGCCGAGCAGTCACAGGTTCGTCATCTGCAGCCGGCCCAAGCGTTCCTGCAGTAGCTGATACGGCAAAAGATTCCCTCGTCGTACTAGCCCTGGTTTCACAATACAGTACTCCGTAGAAGTTTAGCAGAAGGAAGTGCCACTTGCTACAAGAGCTTCAGGCCGTGGCCCCGCATTCGGGGACCGAAGCGATCGTTACAGCTAGTGAGGACCGAAATGGTAATTTTAATTCGCGTAACTTAGTACCAACCACTTACTCTTTTTGCGGCATCAGGCGCTTGATTATCTCAATTATGCGCCTCGCTTTTGACGATATAGTAATTCAGAAATCGGGACATCTTGAGAGAGCATGAAGCTCCTCAAGACCCAAGGTTGCAGATAAGCGACGCATGGCCGGGCCACGTGCGTCTCTTGCCGGCTGCCGGTCGAGTAGTAGCCTATATAACAACGTGCCAAACAAGGAGAATGATACAGATGCAGTCACGGTTGCATACCTTACATAGTTGAGGTGAAAGATCGATCTTTTAGTCGTGGCTGAACCTATTTCTTGTAGATAGTTTTTACAAAAGATTGTTAGGTATGGATCGCACAGGTCTCGAAGTCGACGGTACTAAGTGCGGTGGATACGGAACTGAGTCCAGGAGTCGGCCAAATGGCCAGATCGTGGAGGGTGATTTGAAGTTTGATGGCCGCGTTATCCTTTATATCATGAAGGGTAGGTCATATGTGCTCAGAATTAAGGTTTTTATGCTGATATCGCCTTGACTGTACAGCAGATTCAACCTCTTATATCAATTACATCAAACCTTTGATATTGGCAGAGGAATTAGATCTTCCTCATGTAATATCTGTCATTGATACAAAAGATGAATGGTACTATAGCATACATCCTGAACGTTATGTGCCAGCTTTGAGGGATGAAGATCCCGAGACCAATAAAGACGTAGTCGTTTTTGAGTCAACAGCATGCCTTCAATATTTGACAGATCGCTTTGATACTGATGGCATCTGGTGCGGTCGTACCGCATGGGAAAGGGCAGCTGTTTTGTCATGGACGGCATATCAAACAGCAGGCTTGGGGTAGATTATAGCGGCCTGCAAATCCTTTATGGAGCATAGGCTGACAAGAGGTTCGTATCGTTATCAGTGCGACAGCAAAATATTGGCTGTACTTCCTCAAGGGCTATCCCAATCGCCAGAATCCGGAAGTCTTGACAAAGACAGTTGCTAAGTATGAAGAACCTCCCAATGATTGTATATTGAGCGCAGCGCTAATCCCCTGAATAGATTGCATTCGAATTGTCTCAGGCAATGGGACATATTGAACCAGCGGCTCTTCATGCCCGAGCAGAATTACATTGCTCTCCCGGATCGCCCGACCATCGCTGATCTTTCTTATTTTCCTTTTGCGATGCCATGGATGTTCACGTTCCTTGGGGTGGATATCAAAGATTGGCCAAGTATAAAGGCCTGGAGTGAACGTATGTTGGTTCGTGAAGCAGTCCGAAAGATCTTGGCTCGAGGCCCAACATACGGGCATTGATGGTGGTTGAACTAACTACAGCGAGAGGCAGCAGGCAGAACGGGACTCATTGACATTGGCCTACGTCTAGAACTTCCAATACCGTAGTTCCAAGTATCTTCATTATCGATTGTCGGTTGGGATAATCTGGAAAGTGTTACCCCCAGAGCCCATATAGAGTGGTTTTGCATCTCTAGGACTCACTACTATCACTATCATGCGTATTGGCCGGTTGCACTTCTCCATAAATTCTATTATCAACAATCTCGAGAAACCCATACATACCCATTGCCAACCGGTAGGATCAATGTGCCTTCGTTTGTCGGTATCCGAAAAAGGACTTCGAGCCCAGCTAAAACCTGAGTGCTACCGTAGAATTATTTTTCGTCCCTAAATTTCATTCCCTCTGCTTTGCATTTTTGACACCTAAGTTCCAGAGCTATTCCCTTATGAGGATTTGCTATATTCCATCAGTAGCACGCTCAAGGGTTCATAAAAATGGTTCTTCTAGATGCGTGCATCTGGTACTTCTACGAGTACTTCCATCCTCTTGTGCGCATATGCCTCATAGTCCCAGCTCTCTTAATACTTTCAACCTCATACGCTCGAGAGCGAGCTAATGATATAATTTCTTTCGCCATTCATGTACGTGGCAGCCGTCATTGCCAGCATACTTGAGTTTACAACTAACCGACTGGTCTTCAGTCCTTCCTTTGTATCCTTTACCCAATCAATTCTGTGGATGGAAAGGTATCATTACCAACTTGTCCTTACCGTTGGCCGAGTGGTCAAGGCGATGTTGGGAAATTTCTAGAGGGATTGGAGAATAGTGCGTTATGGGGGAAACAGCACGGCAAGATTTACCGAATCTGGTCAGGCATGACGTCAGAAATGTAAACAAACCCTTTTCGGCAACGGCTACCAACCTACGCATTTGCATGACTAACGACGTGCGTTTTTGATCAACAGAGTTCTGACTCGACCCGAGGATGTTCAAACTGTATTCAAAGACTCAGACAAACATGTCAAAGCCGTAAACAACAACGCTGGCTGGCTTATGGGTGAGATCCTAGGCCAGTGTGTCGGCTTGATATCTGGAACAAACTGGCGGACACTTCGTTCTGTAACGGGTGCAGCATTTCTTCGCAAGGATGTCACGAGTCATATACCGCTTGTTGAAGTACGCACAAAGCAGCACTTTGATTCTTTACATGCCTATGGCCGCCTGGATCAAGGACTCATCAATCCAGTGGATGATCTAAAAATGCTCCCATTCTTGATACTCGCTAACATTATTTATGGCGATCTTTCTCCAGAGATGGAAGGTGAGCTTCTGGCACTCATCCCCCTCCGAGAGGGTATTTTTCGACGGATGATTACGGGAAAATTGTCTAGATTCTCACTCAGCAAGTACTTGCCCATCCAGATTAACAGAGATCTATCTCGGTTCAAGAAAACTTGGAGCACCTTCAACATGGCAGCCTATAAGAGATCATTAGCGGATGATAGCAGTGCACCAATAGTGCAGATGTATAGCCATGTTCAAAGCTTTGCGATCTCCCATAATCAGCTATGCCAGACACTCGATGAGATTCTGTTTGCAAATCTGGACGTCACCATTGGTGGCATCTCCTGGAATCTGCTTTTCTTAGGAGCGCATCAAGATTCTCAGACTGATCTTCGTACTGAGATTGCCACTAAAAGAAGGGATACTCTTGTAGAGTCAGGCCAATGGCAAAAGTATCTGCTCGATTCTTCAAATTTATTATCCGCCTCTATGTACGAATCGGCACGATTGAAACCTTTAGCAGCATTCTCTGTACCACAAGCTACGCCGACAGACCGAATTGTAGGTGGTTTTGTTGTACCCGCAGGTACCGACTTTGTAATCGATTCGCACTCCCTCAACATCCGTAATCCATATTGGGGGGACGATAATACAACATATCGACCACGGCGATTCCTCGAGCGTAAGATTGTCGAATCCAGATACCACTACTGGCGATTTGGATTTGGCCCTAGAACATGCATGGGTAAATATCTGGCAGATCTTGTGATCAAGGTCGTCCTAGTGCATTTGGTGGAGAATTACAGATTAAGTCTGGTGAAGCATGGGAAGGATTGGAATAGAAATGCGGAAACGTGGATCCTACATCCTGACACCGACATTTGCTGTCAAAGAATACTGCGCAAGACACCAGAGACAAGTTGAATTTTGTGGAGGATTTAGGGTTATCAAAAACTAGGTTAACTTGGGTTCGGCGACCGGCCGTTGCGGTAAAGAAACATCTTCGTGGCGCAGCTCCGATTACTGCCTGGTCTTTAAAACCTGTGGTGAGTTCATGTGTCAAAATAGAAACGGGTATACTGTCTAAAAAATATATCAACCTACAATGTCTTCCGCTCATTTCGTAGACGTTCTCATTATTGGCGGCGGACCAGCAGGCTTAACAGCAGCGCTGACGCTGGCCAGGCAGCTTCACACCGTAATAGTCTTCGACTCCCAGGATTATCGCAATGGTGCCAGCAATCATATGCACACAGTTCTTACCTGGGATCACAAAGACCCCAGTGAATTTCGAGCCGCGGCAAGAGAGAATATACTAACCGGATATCAGACGGTGCAATTTGAGAATTCTGCAGTTTTGAAGGTTGGCAAGACGGACGAGAACATCTTCGAGGCCACTGACCAGCATGGTATGTTGTGGAAGGGCAAAAAGTTAATATTGGCGACGGGAGTGACAGACATCTTCCCTTCAATCTCAGGGTATGATGCTTGCTGGGCGACGGGGATGTAAGTAGTCACCTCGGACTCATAGTGTCGTTCAGCGCCATTTCATGTATCAACGACTGATCAGAGGCTCCTGGTAGCTTCCACTGTCTCTTCTGCCACGGCTATGAAGAGCGTGGTAGCCCTTCCTCCGGTGTCCTCGCTATCGGCGACCTCGCCGAACTCCCACCAGCCCTCCACTTCGCCCGCAATGCGCTCCAACTCACCCCCAATGGTGTCACAATCTACACCCACGACTCAGAATCTCTCCGCGAGTCCCTTACCGTAGCCTTAGGTGCTGAATCGAAGATTAAAATCGATGCGCGCACCATCACACGACTAGAGAAAGGCGCCCATCGAGCCGAGGTTATCATGCATTTCTCCGATGGCAGCAATGTCGTTGAGGGCTTCTTAGCGCATAAGCCCAAGTGCCAGTTAAGCGGGACTTTTGCACAACAGTTGGGTTTGGAACTGTCGCCACCAGGAGATCTCAAGGCAACTCCGCCTTTTTATCAGGCGAGTCTGCATGGAGTATTCACTGCAGGGGATGCAAGTTATCCCGTCAAGATTGTACCGAATGCAATGTTCACTGGTGCCGCGGCCGCTGCGGGTGCCTCGGCGCAGCTGCAGGCGGAGAATTTTGGACATAAGTCCATGTTTTGAGATGTGAGATGAGGAGCAGAATTGAGGAGAGAGAGAATGCGTAGACTTTTTGCATACCTTATATACAGTGGATTCAGCTACACTAAGGTAGTTCCTAAAGCATTTGTTCAGAACATCATTCCCTCCAAAGCAAAGCCCACTCCTCTTAAGTGCACACTCGAAAATCCCAACCCTTCCGTACCAATCTGCACAAAGGCGAATCTATCAATATGACCTCTTCCTGCGCACAGCCTCAAACAAACTCGCCGACCACGCTCTGCCCACATCGGACCCCGCTTGTTTGCGCTCCTGGGCTAAAAATATAGCCTCGCGATGTGGGAGGAAAGTGCAGATAAGACCATCTGTTGAGTCAATTAAGTCTAAATAAGCGTAGTCCTTATTGTATTTAATTCGAGTTCTTAGCGTAATAAAATACAAGCTCTTTACATTCTTTACATTCTGTTTATTATTTCAATGAGATTAAATCATTTAAATAATTATATTTTATTATTTAATAATCACGATGCGATAAATGTCATGATTTCAGTTTAGCAGTTATATAGTAGCTTAAGTGTTTGATTTTCAATCAAACATTGTGTCTTTTAATCAGTTGACGTAGTAATTAAGTAGCTCTTAGTCAATAATTGCATGAAGAAACTTGAACCTCTAGAGATATAATGATTGCGTTTTTGTTGAGCGTTCTTCTGCCAGATGAGTGTTCTTTTTAATCTGCGAGAAATTGACGTGCGTTTTAAGGAATGACCTATCGTAATTTAGGGTACGATAAGAGCGCGTCTTCTTCGATGAGATCAATAGAACTCAGCGAAGGTGAGATGATAGACGTTGCGATGAGAAACTGATAGGCGTTGCGATGAGTGATGTCTTCTACAAAAGAGGCTATCTTGAAGCATATCATCGCTAGTACTGATTAGACGAGCACATACCGGCGCTAGTACTAACAAGGTTAGCAGGCAGTGCAATATCACCGCTTCTACTATTGCTTCTACTCCCACTGCTCGTCCTATTGCTCCTATTGCTTCAACAGATAGGTGGGCTGAAAAGTTCCTTCTAATCTTTACCCGTCATCAGCGGAGAGAACCATGACCCCCGCTGGTGGCACTTGCGAGCGTTTTGGCATGGGCTGTATTAGAGTGTATGAGAACGATGCTGAAGTGAAAAGTCCATGACCTTATTAGACAAGGCCATTTTTCGGGATGACCTGCGGCAAGGGGTTGACTGGAATGTCAACAACGAAGCGAAAGTCAACCATATGACGCAACAAGCACCAAATCTTCTGATGGACAGAGTATAAGGCATAGAGAGATGACCACACTGAGATTCTTTTGGGAAAAGGCAGTCTTCGATTCAACCCCAACATCGAAACTGTACAAAAGCCACCTCTCAAACCCAGTAAAGAACCATATGCATTTACAAGGTCGCTGCAAAGGAATCGGTAAGAAGTCTCGGTAAAAGATCCCGATCATGCAAACACAGAGCATCATCTCGACACCTCTTATTTCTTTATCTCGATCTCACACCATCGCTTCAGCGCATAAACCTCCACAGACCTTTCCTTGACCTTTTCATACATCCGCCAGCCCTGCGGCTCTCCGCCTGCAAGCGCGTAGATTTGAATCCTCTCGAAACACCACGACCATGAACAAGAACAAAGAGAAAGCTTCACTGCGCAGGTGACTGACTACCTAAGGTTACATTTACATTGATGATGTCGGAGTGCATGTGAGACTTCTGCTCAGTGTGACTTTCTCTTTCACCTACTTTACATCTTCACTGTTGTTAGGTCTGCCCTGACCTACCGCACTGCCCACCCCCAAAAAACGCACAAAAGCATCCTCCAATCCCTTCTTTGCTCCTCCTTCAACCACATCCTACCCTGTATCTAAGTCTCTGACCTCAACTTCCAAACCCACAACCCACACCAATCACACAAATGCACATCCCCCTCTCCCTCTCCCTCCCCCTCCACCTCCTCCTCGCCCTCCCTCTCGCCCTCGCCTTCGCCAGCACCCCCGCCGCCCCAAACCCCATCGCCACACCCACCCCTCCAGGCCAGCAACTGTACCACCTCAAGACCCGCGCGATCGGGAACAACAGCGCGACGAATTCGACCAAGGATGGGCTTTATGTTATGGCCTATCATAACGGTATCCCCTTCCCACTTCCACTAACATGTCCACCACTCTTCCTCCCTTGAACTGAGCAGGGCTACTACAGCGTACTGACCTGCTACTCGTTGTCTGGATTTCACAGGCGCAGGCACCAACGAAGTGACCCTCACGCCCTACAAAGACTCCGCCGCCAAGGGATATCTAAACAGCAGCCACCAGCAATTCACGCTCGACTCGTTCAACACGCCATTCTCCTTTTACTTGGGCGGAGACGACGATTGGGCTTGTATGTTCCCTGCATCTTCTGTCCTAACTTTTTGTTCTTCTGGTCCGAGAACGGGGAAGGATCGCTAATATGTGTGATTTTGTGGGATTATAGCATGGCAATTAGTGCACATTAACGCCGGCTTCGGCGACTACACCGACTGGTATTTTGACAAGAACGGGGCCTTGGTAGTAGGCTCGAGTGAGTTCAACGGGTGGCTGGGTGAGTTTATACCTTGTCCTTCCTCCTAACTCCTTAATAGAACCTCTGCTATGCTATGCTATGCTATGCTACGAAGGAGTGCTAATGTTTGGTACTTGGGAGCGGCTAGCGTGCGATTGGTGGCGCGGACAACCGCAGTTGATGTGGAGGTTTTTGATTTCCGGGATTACGCTTCCGTGCAGCTGCGCGCAGGTGGATTTGGTGAGGGAAGAGTTTTAGGAGGTTTCGGGATGGGGGATGTGGGGTTCATTGAGATGAGAAGGGGAAGTGGCTTTTACGGTTGCTTGGTGGATTGAAAATGGCGGGTTGGGATTGAAAAGGTGGGGGATATTGCTTCTTGAGAAATGGCGGGAGAGTAGCATGGTGGAAAGAATGAAAAGTTGCAACCTGCTTTGAGACCTAGTAACTCATCCATGACAGATGCGCTTGCCACACCCGGGTATCTATGAGCTTGATGAAATAACCCGTCTGTTCCTGGCAACTTTGGACTGTCCCTGCTTTCCGGCAGTGATTGCACAGACCAGTCCTCCATAAAGACTCCATGTTTTTCTTACCGCAAGCGAAGAGCTCTGCACCTACGACTCGGCACCCTTGCTTTCTTCTTGAACTAGCTGATTACACATCATAGGTATCGGTGATGACCGCCAATGCGTAAGAGACTCAATGTCGTCGATTGGAATCTCGAAAGTAGCCAGCACGAAATTGATCTTGTCACGAGCACTAAGGTGCTTGTAAACGTCGAGGCGTATCTCCATTGGCAGGCGATAGAAACCTTTGGGGTCATTATGGCTAACGTCACCCTTTGAGCGTGGCGGTCCATCAGGATTTGAGCATTTCAAGAAGCGTTTGAGGTCGAAACTGGTCATTAAAGGCGCTATCCCATGGTGGCGCAGAAGATGGAACATCCCAATGATCATAGCAGGGAACACGATAAGGTCCAGTTTGTCGAGGATTGTCAGGATCAATTCTGGCGGCAGTTGGTAGATTGGCAGAGCATAGAGCGCATAGAGCTGTTGCCTTCGTTCTAGGCGTTGGCGATGAGCATCACATCGAGGGCACAAGCAAGCGATCTCGGTTCCTCCATCAGCATCGGAAGACATTGCGTCAGACTTTCTTTTTTTGTTGCTGGGCGACAAAGACAGCTGAGTCATGGGTTCTCTCTTGATCCTTTCCGGACTGAGAAATCTGGTGAAGACCTTGCCACACAAAACTTGAAAGATACCAGGCCACAACAGCTAAGATGATGAGATAGATCCCTGTAGGCAAAAGAGACCTTGGTAGAAGGTTCAGAAGGAAAGGGTCTAGGACTTGGAAGGGAATGTTAGTTTTGAAGGAGGTAAATATAATGGCACGTGACCTTACTGATATCAACGTTCACTGGCGGCACATTCCGCATGAGAGACTTGTTCGTCGTGAAGTAACTTGCAGCTGCAGTGATACGTAAAAGGAGGACTGATGATTGACTATGGCCTTGTGTCTTAGGACCATCACGATGTTCGGAATTATGTTGTTCCGCGTTGATTGATTGACGTGATTCAGAATATAATGCAAGTGAAAACATCAAATCGGATGTGTTGAACACCTCAGGTAGCGTAAAGGTATCAAGAGTGAATGCTGTTGGTTGCTGATTGATAGTGAATGATAAGCACAATTCAAAGGGCAACAACACCAATCACCATAGTAGAAAACAAACAAGAGAAAGCCATCATGTGACTGGCAGGTGCAGCTTACCGTGGCGACCCAGCAGATGCGTACTTCGTACCTTTGATTGTACTCAAGTCCGTCCAGTAGAAGCCATGTCTCGCTACCCTTTGCGTTTGTGAAATTTGGGAAACTCGCAACGACTTGACGGCGTAAACTCCAGTGTGATGGCGTTAACGATTCCAAACGAAGGTCTTCGAGATTGGGATGTGCCTTTGGGATCTGTATGGCCTCTGGGCCGCGGAAAATGGTCTTCTCTACATTGGCCAAAACCGAGAGTATCCGCAAGGAAAACGTCACGATGAGTGCGAGTGTCCACATCTCCGTGACTCTAGAGCATAACGAAGAACACTCAAGTATCGAGTGTAGCAGACCAAGTTCTGTGGGATTAGCATCAACTCACGAGGCGCTTTCGGTTTGTTGTTGAAAAGATTGAATAGATTGAAAAGATTCACGGTGACGACTGCTCGTCGTCTGGTGTGCCCGCCGCTTTAAGAATCCGCGACCGACGGTGCTTTCCAAGCGATGGCCAACCTACGCTGTCAAACATGATATGATAGGTCTCTAGGCTTTTTAAAATGTTTGACTTGTTGCTCCTTCACGAAAGTAAATCATAGTTTTCAGTGATTGTGATTGAAGATTAATGTGCCCACATCCGAAACTAGATATGTATTCTTCGCAGTACAGACCAAACAAACCTTCTGTCCCTTGTTCAAGCAGATTCTGATCTTTCCTACTATTCGATCAATCTAGAAATATTTTAGATATGGCGCAAATTGACCATAGCTACACACCTCGAAATTTGCCCTCACTTCTAGAACTCCATTAGGAGTTCAATAGATGGAATACAGAGAAGCACGTGCCCAGAAACACCAACCAGTGCATCCATTCTCTAGAGTACCCACAAAATGGGCACCAATTGAACGGCTATTCAAGGTCAGCAAAGGCACTCAGGAGGTTGCTTTCGGGATTTTTTATTCCGTGAATCCTTTACGAAGGGATCAGATAATGAGGCTCTTGTCATAATGCAAGGACTTCGTACACTGAAGGTCTAATAGGCATCATATATATCTTCTGTGCTATTACCTGATTAGTAGCTTCAATTCTCTTCATATTTTCAGGAAAGCAGAACCCTGCACGTTGGTGGCTTGCAATACGGTGAAGTCACACGGGCTGTATCTTAATCCTGGGGATTTCTGTGGACGAAAGGAAATGTATTTTGATCCATATTCAAACTCGACTGAAGTCGGTCTATCCAGAATAATGCATGGGTCATGGTCCGAGGAGAAGTGCGGGCCTGGTGGAACAATTCAAAGAGGTATTCAATCGACAGAACGACTCTGAACATGTCAAAATGACATAAGTGATATTCTTTAGGTGGAATTACTTTGGAAGGGATCAATACCCACTTCCACGAAAGGGTTGCTACCAGAATGAAAACAAGTGAGATTTGCAATACCATGAGGAATCTGATGACCCACTAAGACCAACGACTACACCGATTAAGCCAAATCCCACACACCTTCCGTTAATAGCCACAGCCGCGACCTAGAATGAACCCCAGGAGAAAGCATCTAGGGGCCAGCTAGTGTCGATTTTGGCCAGACACCTTGGCAGAATTGACAAGTCTCGACTATCTTCAGTTCTTAACCAGCGGCTGCTGTGTAATGCAATCAAGTGCAGCAGTCGGGAGGCAAAATATCAGTGATACTCACTGAAAAACACAAGCGGAAGTTCTGCATTATTATCATGCGGGCTGTAGTGCCGACCAAGTCAGGTCACCCATAGGTCGACAGGCATCTCTCTAATAGCAAGATCGCAAGATATCGATGACGGGGCTGAAGGGAACAAGCATACAATATATTCGGTCTATATGAACGAATTTGAACTTAGAGTTGTTAATTTTAGCCTAGAAATCGCTTCGCATCAGAATCAAAGCATCGGCTCTTCAGCAGTCACCTAGAAAAAAACCCACCCACGCAAACTGCATCCCAGCGTCATGCGAGGGCCAACCGCGGACACTTTCAGGATGGACTGCGGATGCAGCGGAGTGAAGTTCTAGGCTGGTTGCTAAATCCGATATTGCAGGGCCAAGACGACGTACGTCGATAGCACAAGTCCCATCAGCTGCCATTCATATCATTATACACGCGGCAATACGTGACTGTACTCTACACCCACTACTTATCCGGTTATAGGGAAGGTTGATCTCGAAATCCAAACCCTCTTTGTCTGAGTCTTTGCAGATCTGTGAGTCCAGGGATAAGATGAGCGCATCTGTACAACTATGAACATCTAGGTCATTTCCCAATTTTGAGTCGCAGATCATCTCATGCTGATTGGTAGACAGTATGGTAGATACTTGAACGACCGGTTCATCTAATGTGATATTTGGTAATTTGAGCAAGGGCGGAGCATATGACTTTGCCACTGAACAAACCACGATCGGCCTGGGTTAGAGTAGCCGTTGAGCCTAGAATACGAAAGACAGAAATACGTAGGAAAAGTCAAGAACATGACGTCGTTTGACGCGAGATTGAATGCTGTAATCATACAAATTTACCTGCCAGATCAGCAGAAGAAAGTGTCTAGAATATGTACAGTAGTGGGAAATGGTAGAGACATATGGACTTGACAAGACTCGACGTAGGGTAGCATGAGGTGTAGAGAAGGCCGGATATTTGTCGTCGTGTGTTTCTTTCGGGAATTTGAGGCTGACGGAATCACATATCATAAGCACTATTAAATCAAAGGCAGTCGTGATGTGGTGATGCTCCTGAAGTGTTAGATACCTACTCTCGAGGGTCTGTTGCTGTATCGATACCCCTGTCCGCACCCTTAGCCCATCTCGGTTAGCGCATCTCCTGGGCAAGGAATCAAAACAACTCCCACACAAATCTTTCATCCTGGCCCTCCCCTCATCCAGACCTCTCACCAACAACGTCTTGCTCTTCCTAGCATATCTCAATTCCGACAACCACTTCGAGGCATCAGCCATTTAGAGGGTACTCACTATCACTATGAGAGAAGTCATCAGCTTGAATGGTGTGTCTCCACGCGCGTCTCTAAAGTCTTGCTGGGAAACACCACTCCACCATAAAACTCGTGTACTGACTCGACCACGCGTACAGTTGGGCAAGCCGGTTGCCAAATCGCAAATTCTTGCTGGGAGGTGAGCTTTAGATCATGAGCAACCTGCCCAACAGGACTGTTGCTGGAATTGAGACGCAAGGGCATCGCTAATCTGTAAACGAACAGCTCTATTGCTTAGAACACGGCATTCAGGTACGATACCTACTCATGGCCAATCCAAAATGGGATTACGGTCGCCTTTAAGCCTGGTCTGACGCGTTTTTGACTCATAGCCTAATGGATATCTGACCGAGGAGCGTAAAGCTGCAGACCCTGACCAGGGCTTTAGCACCTTCTTCTCCGAGACAGGTATGAGAAGATACATCTCCAATAGCTTTAATAGAGTGACTGACAATACCTTTATGTTTAGGCAATGGCAAATACGTTCCCCGTACTATTTACTGCGACCTCGAGCCCAATGTTGTTGACGAAGTTCGCACCGGTACCTACCGGGATCTCTTCCACCCGGAGCAGATGATCACGGGCAAGGAAGACGCATCAAACAATTACGCCCGTGGGCACTACACTGTGGGCAAGGAGTTGATCGACCAAGTGCTGGACAAGATCCGTCATGTTGCCGATAATTGCTCTGGTCTCCAGGGTTTCTTGGTATTCCACTCTTTCGGTGGAGGAACTGGATCCGGGTTCGGTGCTCTTCTCATGGAGCGTCTCTCAGTCGATTACGGCAAGAAGTGCAAGCTGGAGTTCTGCGTCTATCCCGCTCCTCAAGTCGCTACCTCTGTAGTTGAGCCCTACAACTCCATCCTTACCACTCATACAACTCTTGAGCATTCCGACTGCAGCTTCATGGTTGACAATGAGGCGATCTATGATATCTGCCGTAGAAATCTGGGAATTGGGCGACCAGACTACGAGAATTTGAACCGCTTGATCGCTCAAGGTACGTTCTGTTTGTGGCATGAATAATCGCTCCATATTGACCGTCTCTATCTAGTTGTTTCCTCCATTACTGCTTCTCTTCGCTTCGATGGCTCGCTCAATGTCGATCTCAATGAATTCCAGACCAACCTTGTACCGTACCCTCGTATCCACTTCCCTCTTGTCGCCTACGCTCCTGTTGTATCCGCCGCCAAGGCATCCCACGAGGCGAATTCGGTCCAAGAGATTTCTACGGCATGCTTCGAGCCTAACAACCAGATGGTGAAGTGTGATCCCCGTAACGGCAAATACATGGCCACGTGCTTGCTGTACCGTGGAGATGTTGTGCCAAATGACGTTAATGCTGCTGTTGCTACGCTCAAGACGAAGCGTACCATTCACTTCGTAGATTGGTGCCCTACTGGCTTCAAGATCGGTATCTGCTACCAGCCGCCACAGATGGTCCCCAATGGTGACTTGGCCAAGGCTAACCGTGCTGTGTAAGCTTCTTCCCTCGTCCGTTGTCCCGTAGGAAGCTAATTGATGACAGCTGCATGTTGTCTAACACTACGGCCATTGCGGAAGCCTGGTCTGCTCTCTCCCACAAATTCGATCTTATGTACTCGAAGCGAGCTTTTGTCCACTGGTACGTTGGTGAGGGTATGGAAGAAGGAGAGTTCTCCGAGGCTCGTGAGGACTTGGCCGCTCTTGAGAGAGACTACGAAGAGGTTGCTACCGACTCTCTTGAAGGAGAGGAAGGTGGTGAAGCAGAGTATTAAGCGTCTCACATGGATTGCTTATGTCTGGGTCTTGCAATGCATAAAGCATACAGAGACTTAGCAGATGCCTAGTGTCCCTCAACTTTTTATCTGTTTAGTCCTTTAATCGCATCAGATTGTTTCAGCGGTGGCTCTGTTCGTGTTACTTCCAGCGGTTCTAGATAGTTCTGACAGGCAAATGTCTGAAGGGGACGAGAATGATTCAACGAATGGAGCGAAGGTTTGTTATTAGGGGAGCATGGAATAGAGAAATGGAACAAGTCTTCAATCGTTATCCGAGTTCAGTGATGATGCTATTGAGGGGTGCCGAAGAGAGATGTGCTGTAGATATTCCTGAAGATACCACAACTCGCAACACCCAACTGTCTTTTCGCGAGGGAGAGGTGGAACGACAGCTACACGGCTCAGGATACCACTGACGGCTCCAGCATGTTGAGTTGACTTCCTGATCTGGTGAGTGCCTCTCAAATCACCACATAACCCGGTAGAGCGCCGAGCATGATTTAAAAGGAGAAAGTCACGCAAACGAAGACTGCATTCCATCCGTTCTCCAGGTTATTGAACATCTAAGAATTCTAGACTACAGACATGTACAAAACGTTGCCGAGCCCAAGTCTGAGAGAGAAAGTCGTGAAATTTCCTCCAACCCGAGAATTTTGTAATACCGTATCCCACAATGACATTCCCGCAGCGCAGAGTCTACTCTCCCATCCTCCAGAAACCGACATCTACTCATCCTTCACGCCCCCAGCCCCCGCCTTCTCCGCTATCTCCACACTCTTCTTATCCGCCTTCGGGTCCCCCTGCCCCATCCCCATCAACCCCCCCGCCGCCTTCCACGGCCGCTTCAACTCCCCAATGGCCGGTGCCCCAAACAGATGGATCTTGACTAGGTTGCCCTCAAAGGCGCCTTTGAGCGGGATGATGCTCTGGATGAGGAGGGGGTTGGTGTAGCGCAGGTAGAGATGCATGAATGCCATCATGCCGACGCCCATGAGCTGGGATTTCCAGAGGGCGCGCAGCTGCGTGGTGTCGTAGGCGTGGATGGTGGTGGTGATTAGTTTGGGTTCGTCGGCGGAGCCCATGGGGGCGGGTTCGACGTATTTGAGGGTTGTGAGGTCTGGTTGATCGATTGTTAGGGGATGCATGGTACGGCTTTACGCAAGGGGGCCCGTTGATGTACCTTTCTTTTGGTTGATTTTCTGCTGCAGGTAGAGGTACATGCCGACGATAAGGAGGTTCGAAACGACGTAAAGAGCGCGGACGCCCATGAGGACTTGGGGGTCTTCGAAGGGGATCTTTTTGGAGACTTGCATCATGCCTAGGATGATCAACAGGTTGGTGCTGGAACAGAGAGAGATGGTCAGCAATGTAATCGAGTGGAGTGAAGGCTACGACTGGAGAAGTGGTGGCTGCGACGTACATCTGCGGATTGAGGCCCATCATGATTGAGATGTGCTCGCTGTGCGAAGGGCCAAGAGAGACTGTAGGGTTGTGGATGTTTGAGGAGATCTGGTGGTGAGAGGAAGTTTGGATGAGTTGATGGCGATGCTACGTGTGAATAAAGATTTCTGATGGCTGAGGTGTACAAGTAAAGAACACGCGACCTTAGCTGAGACGGGGAAGTTTTATCCGGAGATAGCCACTAGAATACGAGTAGCGATCTTACATGTAGGACATCCGCCATCCTTGTAGGATCCATCTCCGTAAGACGTTTTGGTCTCCTGCTTGCTATGCTTTGATCCAATTTCCTTCCAATCGTATTTCAGTATCAGAGCTTCGTCGTAAGGCATTTCACAGTTTGCAAAACAAGGAGCCGTCGCCTTTATTGCTTTTGCTGATAACACCTAGATGCGCACTTTTAGTTTCCCGTATATCTAAGATCTTTTGGAACTGTCTCTCTTTCTTGGCCTAGGCAAAGTCTTATGAGATACACTGCTTCAGAATACTTAAAAGGAGAGACAGGATGGCTCCCCCTCTTCCACAGTACGACATCCAGGCCTTCCCTAAGTCCCGTACATGTCACTGAGTGCCTGCTTACATTTCTGTCTATAAGTGACCCAAGAATTTGGTGTATGATGATCATGCTATTAACAGCTTGATAGTATATAATGAATCAAATGAAGAAAGAACATGCAGAGATAACAGTGAATTGCATGCTTCTCTACGAAAACCTGCAAGCCTGTAGAAGCCGTTTGCCATATCCCAATGCTTAATGGTGGAATTACGGACAAGCCATGAATGATCACCAGCGATTGTATAGCTATAGTCTCCTTGTTCAGGCCTTAGCAGTCGTCATTAAACTTAGGTTTTTCCAAATTGTAAATTGGCAGCTCCGAATTTGCTACTGGGGCCAAATTTTTGGTCGAACTCAACGGCAGAAACGGGCCCGATGCTCTGAAGGCTGCCTTCGTCCTAGACTTTCGATGAGCAGCAAGGATGGTCAGATAGACGGATCCCAGCATGTTTTCCGCCATACGATGTGTGGGTGAAGTGCACGAGCAAAGAAAGACGGTCGAAATGTGCTGGCGGAATAGTGGCTCCTTTGCTGCAGCGGTCCTACGCTCTGGTTACCATCCGAGAAGAGCCTGCAATACATGATTTACTACATCAGTGCCTGAAGTAAAGTATATGTGGGGTTTAACAATTTTTCGCAACTTTCAGCTGCGCTGTACGACAAGCCATGTCCCAGCCGCCACCCACTCGTCTGTCGTGTTATGAGGTTTCAAGATGGTTCAATCCCCCATCTGGGTCTCAAGCACATGTGGTACCCGTCGGATTAGAGCGTCTATATCTCTAGTAAATATTCTGAATTCGTAAGTCTGTATATCATGAAATGTAGCTCTACAATACGTGAGAATCATGGACTGCAGAAGGCGTATGAAGAGCGTTATATCGATATTTTCTAAGTGTTATATGTCCAGAACAGGTAACATCATCTAATTTAGACGCTGTCATTGAACGGGATGCGTCTCAACGTCATTCTCGGCGCGTTTGGCTTTCCCGCATTGCCTCTTGTTCGCCCTCACGCTTTTGTCAAGACTTGGTTGGTTGTCCCACTTTACAGAAATATGGCCTGGACAACGCGAAAAACATTCCTTAACTTGCCTATTCAGATCACTACGGACCACAAGCTGCCCTAATCATATCAATAGAGAGGGAAGTCCACAGTCAAAATTTTCCGAGGAGTAATACATTAATTTGCTTCTACTAATAGTGCATGTTGACCTTATCACAAAGACTAAAAGCCGTACCAAGGTAGGTAATGCAATCAAGGTTCTCAACAAGCACAAGGTTATCGAAAGAGAGGCATATTACCAACATCAAGCCTACTGCAAACTCCAAAGAAGTGGTCACATGAGAATCTGGGGGCCCTTCAAACCCCATTAGCATTCGGAGTGCCTTTAATCGACTTTGCCGACGCCCTTGGGATCTTCTGATCAACCCCCAACTCCTGCGCAGATTGATCGATGCTCTTAAAATACTTCACAGTCTTAACTTTGAGCTCGCTTGTAGCCTCCTCATCCACAACGATCAGTGGATGTGGGTGCAATTGCAGACACGTCAGCGTCCACATATGGTTCACGCCCTCCTCGAGACATTTCTGCACAGCGAGCGCCTTGTGCTGTCCAAGGATGATGATGACAACTTCATGTGCGGCAAGGACAGTGGCGATTCCCACTGTCAACGCTTGGCGAGGGACCTGGGTAATATCATTCTCGAAAAAGCGCGCATTCGCAATGACCGTCTCGTAGGTCAGAGTTTTGACTCTTGTACGTGAAGCCAGCGAAGATCCGGGCTCGTTGAACGCAAGATGGCCGTCAGTCCCAATGCCCCCTAAGAAAAGCTCGATACCGCCATACTTCAAGATCTTCTCCTCATACTCTTGGCACTCTAGGTCCAAATCCGAGGCATTACCGTTCAGAATGTGCACCTGGTTAGGAGGGACGTCGACGTGGCTGAAGAAATGCTTGTACATGAAGCTGTGGTAGCTTTCGGGGTGGTCTTGGGGGATACCGACATATTCGTCCATGTTGAAGGTCACGACATGTTTGAAGGAGATACGGCCGGCTTTGTAGGCTTTGACGAGGAGTTCGTAGACGCCTTCGGGACTACTTCCCGTGGGGAGGCCGAGGACAAAAGGGCGGTCTTCGGTAGGGGCGAAGTCGTTGATTCGCTCTTTTGAAGGGGGAAGTCGGTTAAGATTGCACGACAATATATGAGGGTGAGCAACTATGGGTACTAACTGATGATGTATTCGGCTACATAGTTTGAAGCTGTGTACCTGTCCTCTCTGACAATGAACCTCCTGAAGGTTGAGATCAGACATGCATTCACAGCTGAGTGGACGCATCAGGCCTACATTGTGCTATTTGGACAAAACTATTGTCAAGTCTCCGGGCTGATCGGAGCAAGCTCGCAGGCTCGCAAAGGATGATTCCCACAGTATTCCTTATGTCGGTACAATGGATGCAAGCTTGATCTGATCAATTCCAACGTGACGGCTTACGGGAAGACAATATTGAAAGTTAAACGTTGAGGCAGTGAGCTCACTTTACTGTAGGGTTGAGGTCCAGATAAGCTCGGCAGAGTCAATGGTAGAATGTGTGAATGATATGCGAGCATCCATGCCCATGCTTTGTTTCGGTACTGGAAATGGCATGGGAGCAGTTGCATCCGATGTAAAACTTGCATCAAGCAGGCTCCCTCTCTACTCGCAGTGATTGGCTCCAGCGTACCTCATGGATTGCCTACTCGTGGATGGATGCGACCATGCACGTTACCACCACGTACACCAACACGGCGGTTAGCATCGGTACAACCATAAGGTACGCCAGGACGCTCGTCTCCATCCTGGACACGATTGACTTCAAGGTTGTTGCCATGGAGTCTACAGCATCTAGCATTCAACCATTCGCCACTGCGATCTTCAACCGTCGCTTGTCCTGATAAAGTACGCATCTGTCTTCGTTGGGTTTGCATGATTTCTCACAGTACGGCAACGCCTCATATGCTTTACTCAATCGTTGCTAATGTACTGTAAGGTGTCTTTCAGTCTATGATCCCTGATCAAGGCCTGGGAATCAGAAGAGTAAACAAAAGATGGAGGGGGGGGGTCGCCCAGCTTATGTAAGGAGGGGCTGCTCGACGTGACGTAGCGTTGCAACGATACGATACCTTCAGGTAGCAGTTCCTTCCATTCTTCTTGAATCTTGAAAGCAACTGCAACCTCTGTCATTACTAAGGTAGGTACTTACCTACTACTATGCACTCATTCACTCCCATCCGTCACTACCGACACGTGTGACGTGAATAATCTGCTGAGAACCAATACCTTCGCTATGCAACCAAGCGTCCACAGCCATGTTGCCGCTGCGCTACCTCCTAGCATTCAAGATGAAGGCCTTTCTCAAAACATAAGACCTGGTGGCATTGCTCCACTCACAAGGCTCTGCCATGTCGCCGTCTCGAGTGGTGGACCCGAATGGCCAGAACCCTGAGGAGCTCTCGTCGCACCCTGTCACCAAGTTCACCAACTGTCGACTGGTACGGAATGGAAAGCTTGTCCAAGGAGATCTATGGATCAACAGATCTACCGGTCGGGTGGTTGATGCTCAGAAGAGCTTCTACATCGACCGCACCTTGCCGGACCGAGTGATTGACCTGAAGGGAAAGATACTTGCTCCTGGCTTCATCGATGCACAGTTCAATGGAGCCTTCACGTTCGACCTGTCATGCCCACCTGCGGATGGGGACATGTCTTTGTTCAGAAAGGGCCTGCAAGCTATGAATCATGGCCTGATAAGGACCGGGGTCACGAGCTATCTCGCAACGATGACGAGTCAGAATTCACATGTCTATCATAAGGTAGGCAATTAGTTCCGCGCTGGAAAATTCTGGCTGATACGTCGTCTAGATCCTTCCATGTCTTGGACCCTCCGGCCAATCGAGAGAGCCTTATATCGGAGCGGAGTCATTAGGTGCCCACTGCGAGGGTCCGTTTATCGCCCCTGATAGGAAGGGTTGTCATAGTCCAGAGGTTGTTTCCGGTACGGATGGCCTATGTGACCTGGCTACGCTTGCATGTTACTACGGGTCTTCAAATCTGGGGCTCGCGTTGGGGAAACATAGTACAGAGAGCAAGGACAAAGTGGCCGCCGCTCCTGTAAAGATGATAACCCTAGCCCCTGAATTACCCGGCGCCATAGAAACGATCCAATATCTCTCTCGGCACGGAGTCATGGTCAGTATAGGTCACACTCGCGCAGATTACGAGCAGACTGTGGCAGCCGTCAAAGCAGGCGCCAACATGATCACCCACCTCTTCAATGCAATGAACCCACTTCATCACCGAGATCCCGGCCCTTTCGGCACCATTACCCTAGCCAAAGATCGCGCTAATTTCGAGCATCTCTCACCTCGAGAGAGACCCTATTTTGGCATCATTGCCGATGGTATCCATCTACATCCTGCGAGCGTTAGTTTGGCTTATAGTGCTCACCCGAGGGGGTTAATATTGGTTACGGATGCCGTTATGTTCATGGGATGCGACGACGGGGTGTATGATTGGAATAACGGGCAGAAGGTAGAGAAAATGGGAAGCAGGGTGACGCTTCACGGGACGGAGACGATTGCGGGAAGGTACGATTATCCTGGTTGTCGTCCAAGCCGACGTACCATGAGACTGATAAGTCTGATTTATAGCGCCGTGACCATGCTAGAATGTGTGAATAATTTCATCAACTGGACTGGAGCTTCCATTGCCGAAGCCATCGACGCCGTCACCATTAGCCCGGCTGCAATGCTCGATATCTCTGACACCAAGGGGAACTTGACTGTTGGCGCGGACGCAGATCTTGTGGTTCTCTTGGAAGATAGAGACGATCATGGAGGGGTGAAGTTGGTCGTTGAGGAGGTATGGAAATTTGGGACGAAAGTCTGGGGTTCTGTTGAGGAAGGTGTGGGCATGTTAGGTACTACAGTCTTAAGGCGCTTCCCTTATTGGTGTAGGACTAACCCTCATATAGATGAAACCTCAAAGACTAAACAACGAAAATGAAAGTGTCTCTAGCTACTTCCCTCGACCCCATCTCGACACCCTCAACACCCACTGGTCCGGCAGTTTGAACTTTTTGAGAGAGTTCTCGTGACCTCTTTCTACTATCCATGCATAGGAATAACACTACCACCAGATAATAAGAATTTGCACGGTTTTTTTGCTTGGTAGCGGCCTGCCTGTGCTTTTCCCAGATGAGGCGTTCTTACCGCGGTATAGGCCCGGCGCACTGCTGCTCTTTATTTCATGTCCTGGACAACTCGATAACCATTTACATTTTCAAGACTACCTGATCTTCTGGCATCCCAAACAGCCTAAGGAGCCTCGAGTACATAACAGATACTAGTTCAGGAGTGTGAGCTACCTTGTGGCTCTGGACCTTTCCAGCGCCGGCGACGGTTTTGAGGGATTTGACAAGCTGGCGTGTAGAGGCTGTAGGGCGAACAATTTGACAGTTTCAAACTTCGATATTATTATGAATGAGGCCAAGCTTGGCCTGCCGGAAGAACCAATCGATTGCACACCATTTTCTTACACCCCGCAGTCAGGTTCGTGAGCACCACGAGAAAAATTCTACCTATTCGAGCGCCTCTACAATATTAACTTCGATGGACCAGGTTGTCTAGAGGTAGTGGTGGCAGCACAAAGCACCGCATAGTTTGTGCAACTTGCTGAAACTCGTTTGCCTGGTTTTGCTGCTTTGCCTCATTGCCTACCCTTCAGGCACAGAATTTCGTCTGCACGGGTCCTCTTGAAATGCAAAGCACCATCCAGTAATTTCTGCATCTTTATTACAAGCCTCGTGACACGCGTCAATGGATAAATCGAAGCGGGAGCGTTCGGTTGAGGACTTGTCGAAGAAGCAGGAGTGGACTAATAATAATATTGTCACGTCTCTTCAGGTCGGCTTTCTCACTTTTCCTATACCATTATCTTATTTTGTTATCTTCCACCCTACGAATTAACAGCTGACCAGCGAATACAACCCAGTCGTACCAGTGCAATTGCTAGTATTCTCACGCACACTGTGCCTGATGTCGACGTCCATGTCTCCACGTCTATGATGCTGGACACCGGACGACGGAGAGTCTCAAAGCTCGGGGTTCAAATTAATAAAGCAAGCTCCTTGTATATAAAGTTTCAGAGTCAAAAATGAGACTATCGCAGACAACATCAAGCATGAGCGCGCTCTTGCTCGGAGTTTTCCCTTTCATACCGCGCATACGATTTGTCGCCATTCAATGCGACATCACGATCGGTTTCTGATACTTCGAAGGCAGTACTTGCAAGTACACTGGGATTGATGGCGCATGTCGGCGTGTCCGTGGTTCAGGCAATCATCTATTCTTGTTTCAAACCCATCACAAGCTGCATGTTCAGAGTCCTTGGTAAGGTAGCAGAAGACTCGAAGTGCACGTAATATTTTCGGGCAAAGTATGCACTTGAGGGCAGCTTTCTCTCGCTCAGAGCTCTGACTATCTCAGAGCTCTGACTATCAAGTCGGAAATCCTAGATCTCCGAGTGGTACTACTGAGACGTGCTAGGATGTATGAAGTGTAAGCTATGTCAGACTTGGCGGCTGAGCTCCTAAATCCTTGTTGTTGATTGAGATGCTGTAGTTTCACTCTATTTCAGGATGCCGAACTGTACGCTTGAAGCATGCTGCACCCTGCATCTGCCTGTCACAGCGATGCATATGTGGACTTGCGGCTTGGAAGGCCCCTCTCGAAATGAGGTACAACTTGGTGTACTAATCACTTTCTCCTTCTTCGACATCTCTGTGAGTGTTCTTTTTCATATCTTTTGTTTTCGAAGCAGTTCTACTGCCTCTTCAGTAACCTCGATCTTGTTATGGGGATGTCATACAAGGGAGTTCGGGTCGTAGTCGGGGTCTTGATTGCATTCGACTACTTAGCTGTTGGACTGCGGCTCTGGGCGAGGAAAATTAAGGGCAAGCCTCTACAAATCAACGACTACTTGATAGTTGTTGGACTGGTATGGATACGTATCGTCACAACCGTCAAGACCAGTATCAGTATTGACTTGGGGACAGTTTTCCACAACTTGCTTGTGTATCTGCGAGATTCTTAGTAGGATACTGGACGTCTACTCCATAGCCCAAAGGCTACTCTAATCAGTTCCAGTTAAAACTCCTAGTTTTATTTTCTCTCATCACCGCCCGTACAGGTATACCGTAGTGGTAAGTCTCTCACATCTGATGGTGATACCATGATCTAACTACGTACAGCTAAACCTTACGATCTGGCTGCTATGGATTGTCGCCGTCACCTCGATCAGGGTTTCTATTCTTCATCTCTACATCGTTATCTTTCGCAAGACTTGGTTCCACCGTATGGCTGTCTGGTGTATCGCCTTTATGGTGTCATATGTTCTCGTCTGCCGTCCATCAACCAAAAATCCACGTATTCTTCGTCCCTGTGGCGAAGGCACGCTTCGAGACATTATCGGGAATGTGCTCAACTTAGGTCTTGACGTTGTTATCCTTTCGATGCCTATGCCCCTCTTATGGGCCCTTCACATCCCATTGAAGAAGAAAATGGCTCTTTGTGCTATCTTTGGCATTGGCTTTGGGTGAGAACCCCTATGTCCAACTACCTGTCTAAGTCGATGGCAATCAGAGTTGATTGTTTCACCATCTAGAATCTCTGTTTTCTGCGGTGTCCGTCAAAAAACAATAGTCGCAACCAGCAGGGAATATTTCATCCCCTCGCTACATCTACATAGACTTTGGACTATGGCTGGCCGCTGAACCGTTACTCGCCATTATCACCGCCAGCCTGCCTCTCATCGCCCCAGTCTTCGCAAAGCTTTCGACCTACTGCCGACGGTTAAGGACGCAACGATTACAGCAAAGCAACACAAATCGAGAACTTAATAACCATGGCTGGGCTTTGTCCTCTTTTCACAGAGATCGACTAAATCCCCATCGCTTCGAACGTCTTCATACAGGGCCACGTTCGCATCGTATGGCAGATAGTGTGGAATCATCGTTCCATACTACGACCATCTCTTCCGTGAGTCCAGCGCTGCTGTCAAATCAGAACCGTCATGGCGAAATCAATGTTACGACTGATTGGGTAGTGGAGTCGAGCTCTTGCGTTGTATAATCCATCCAGCTTGTGTGTCCTTGTTGCTGCAGTATTATTGACTGGGGCAGTGAAAACTCTGTAGTCCATTTCCGGGACCAAGTTTTGCTCTACGTCTTTATGATGCATGCGTGTAGCGGTTGAGCTTTGGGAAATATGTGTTGTTTAGCACCGTGCTCGCTTCCTTGAAACCCTCTCAACTGTTTTGACGCATGTTCGTTTACTTTGCACACTGCACGGGCTCTGGAGCAAGCCGCCATAGCCCATTGGGTTGAATTGCTCTATGTAAGATATATAGACCTGGCATTGATTTGCAGCTTTGACTATATCACTGGCTATCAGCACTAGGGTTTCATTCCTTAATGGTATCAACAAGCTGTCCCATTACGTCTTACGGCTTTGATTGCTCAACTGCTCACTTAGAAGAAGAGCGAACTACCTCACTTCCCCCCAAACTTCTTATTTCTTTTATTCGTGCCACTTGTTGATTCATTCTCATTCGTTCATTCATCCTTGCAAGCCAAATGTTCTTTTACGCAGGTTATTCTTGAACCGAGCTACATCATCTTCTCGAGCCACTGATACGCGAGCCTGCGAGAATAATATGCGCAAAAGCCAGCATGCTTGCCGTCTTCAAGACCGCATGCTTCAAGACTGACTCAAAAAGACAACAATTGCAAGTAGACAGAGTATTGACGAGATTATTGGCTTTCATTAGATTCATCGGCAGTCCTAGTGCATTTTGAAAGCTTCTTGTGGCAGAACTTCCGGCTTTCTTCGCTCAAGAATCTTCTTCAGTAGACACCAGTCAAACGGAAGCTATTGAGGACTGGGTTTATTTACTTCATCATACTCGTGGGTATGCTTTTATCTCTTGGCCTCAAAGACAAGTGTACATACTCATCGCAGAGCCGCAAAACATTAGGCGATCGAATCACTACGAGGGTCTGTGACCAGCTATGTAGTTGCTCAAGATATCATTACGATGGGCTGCAGAGTTTTCGCAATCACCCATGCGTTTCCTGGAAAGATTCTACGTACCCACTTTGGCGGTTTTGCAATATTACTTTCCAAACCAGCATCCATACTTTGGTTCGTACGTCTCGATTCCAAATCTTGATTGAGCCTTTAGGGCTTCATGGAAGCAGGAAGGACTTTGATGGTCTGGGTATCGGCGAACAACATCCTGCCTAGAAGGTTGGAACAAAGTGGCTACTTACTGGGAAAAACTGCGAAAGAAAGGCAAGAGATAGATATGCCATGGATTTAAAGAGAGAGCGACCCAGATCTCTGCGCAACTTAGGTAGGTACACGCCATACCTGACCCCTTTCCACGTTAATCTATGATACAGCAGCGACCATGATGCCATGATCTTCGTAAGCTACTCTAGTACTTTTAATTAAGCAACACATGTTCTCGAACACGCAAAACCCCACGCCGCTTCGATTGCGATGTACAGTAGCAAGCAAGATCCCGCGAAAGGCCCGGACCCGACGACAGTATTAGCGATCAACATTCCAAGCTTCCTTTCTTGAAGGAAACATCGCGAAGCTCAGACATCATGCAGAATCTTGGACGGATCGTTTTTCATCAAGACAACCGAATGAATGGCCCTTGTCAAACCAATATACTACGCCGAGCGCAGACTGTCTTTCGAAACTGGGGAGTCAGGATGCGACCTTCGTATCCCAAAACGGCATATGCTTCTCTTCACTTCGCTCAATCTTTGCAATCAAGCAAACAAGAAACACCGACAGCAGCCCCCTGGTTTTCAATCACATCTCATAAAAAGAAGCCTGACACGCTATATCCCCCGCCACGCCGCCCACATTCGTAACCCTATGCGCCAGATCCGGCGGCGCCGCCGTACTGAACTGCCTTCCAGTCATGTCGACCGACCACGGCGTGGAGCAGATACAATACCCGTTTGTGGCGGGCCGTTTCGGGGTGCTGAAATACGTGGGCCAGTAGTTAAGGTTGTACATGACGCAGACCGGGAGGTTGAACATGCCCGCATCGGTCGGGCTGGATTCGAACATACCCTGCAGGCTTCGGAAGCCTCGCTTTGCGGTTTCTTGAGAGGGGTTGTCGGGTCGGTATTGGGCGAACTGGGAGAGGAGGTCGGCGGTTTTTTTGCCGATGTTGTCGGTGTCGAAACCGCCTTGGGCGAAGCCACGGACGGAGGACTCGATGACGTCCCGGGCGCGGAATGTGTACTTGGATGTGCCGGTGGTGTTGAGGAGGATTGGGGATGAAGAGCTGACTCCGGGAGCCAGGTCGGACATTTTGATGCTGCCGTCGCCGTTGGGCTTGTTTTTGGATGCTTCTCTGTGGTGGGGAATTATTATCACCTGTCGGTGGAGAGATTTGGAACCGAGATAGTGAAGTGGGGACTTACGCTGGGTTCAACCAGGTGAGCCGAGCCATGCCTGGGCCGAGGTAGGTACCCCATCCATAATCATCAGTGTTGCAGACAGTAATGTCTGGTTCTTTTGAAAGAAAGTTCGATGCACACGCCGACTCCGTAAAAGTGGTGTTGTCTTTAGAGTCGACCTGGGTGACCTGGCCATCTTCATGGACGTCAGTACTGGAGATTCATATGCATGCCTCAATTTCGAACATCCAGAGGAGCAACCTACATGGCATGAATGTGATGAAAACATTCTGAGTCCACCAGATATAATTGATCATTTTCAACGCGAGATACTGCTCCATCCAGCGCTGAGAAGCCGGCAGACACTTATTGCAATCCAGATTCAAATCTGTGCGGTTGACGAAACTCCCATGCGACAATAGCGAAGTGATGTTGGTACCATCAGTAAATATACCGGTGTATGCGTTCTCCACGTGGGTCCGTACGCCGCCGACATATACTCCTAGGGTAGACGCAAGATCCGCTGAGTTGTCGGCAAACTGCGGATCCGGTGTCTGTGCACCAGGTTTATTAATCTGGCCGTTGATAGCCCCCAATGTACCAGCCACGGCACCAAAAGCACCACTAGCAGGACCGAAGCCAACCAACGCGAGAAGACCAGATATGGCACCAAATACGCCCGACACAGTCACAAGAGGTGGATGGTGAGGCGCGGGTGAAGTTTTTATGCTGTGGAATTGCAAGGCGATGGACTGGATTTGTGTCAATGTATCGAGCTCTCCAATTTGCATAGTCTGATATAAGTAGGTGAACATGTCGCTCAAGTTCTGCATCGCAATCCAAGCCAAGTATATTTTCGCAGAATCTGGGTCGTTGCCTTGATTCGGGAGATCCTGACAGCTTGTAACATAGTTGCACTGGTTACCGATGGTGCAGGTCTGACCGGAGCCTTTTGAAATGAGTAAGTCGCGCTGCTCCAATTGATGATCTCGCAAGGGAACAATGACATACCAATTCTAAAGTCGCTTTGGAAAGCTTTTATCATGCCTCCTGCTTGGGCAAAAGACGATGAGCGTTTATCGTACCAGGACTGAAGCCATTCGTCAACCTAACATGGTGCGTGTCAGTTGCAACTCAAAGGGTGCTTTGGAACTCAGGGAACATACACCGTATGCAGACCAGGCATCTAATGTCCGCTCGATCTTACCAGATGCACAAGTCGCGCCCCCTACCGGGTGGGCACAAACAACCGAACCCTGGATGGACACTTCAAAAGTCACTTTGTCATTGGGGATAGAAGTCATTGAGGCTGAGTAAGAAGTCTGATTGGCAGGTAGGGAACCATTATTTTGGAAAGCAAAGATAATCAGCTTAAGACCGCCATCTGTTATATAAAAAGTCGTCAGTATCCAGGCAATCCTTTGGCACGAGTTGGTAATCACGAGATGACTTACCATTTATAGATGTCGTGAGGGTAAAAGAATTGGGTTCTGTTCGATTGGCTACCGTTGGGCATGGTCGCCCGCTGTGACAGCCACCCCCCGCAGAGAAGTATGGGTCGGCAAATACTATCCCTGAAGTGTTCGACGAAAACGTCCAGTTGGTCCGATCTGCGGACATCCAACTGGCGTCATCTTCTATGCTCAGTTGGGCGCCATGCACCCACAAGTCTGTCTGAAAGGGGATGATTGACGCGGTACATTCAGTGGGTATTTTCGGAAGTGTGTAAGGTCCTTCGTAGGTCACCGAAGCCGGCACAGACGGGTCGTTAGGATTCCATATCTGTGCTGCATCCGTGGTAGAAGGCGGCGCAGACGAAGCGTTAGGATCCGATGTCTGTGCTGCATCCGTGGTAGAAGGCGACGAAGACGAGGCGTTAGGATCCGATGTCGATGCTGCATCCGTGGTAGAAGGCGACGCAGACGAAGCGTTAGGATCCGATGTCTGTGCTGCATCCGTGGTAGAAGCTGACGCAGACGAAGCGTTAGGATCCGATGTCTGTGCTGCATCCGGGGTAGAAGCCGGCGCAGACGGGGCGTTAGGATCCCATATCTGTGCTGCACCCGTGGTATAAGCCGGCGCAGACGGGGCGTTAGGATCCGATATCTGTGCTGTACCCTGCGGTAGAGCCAAAGCTCCCACCACAAAGGCGATGAGACAGAGAGACGACAATATCATTCCTAATCTTGACACCGCCAAGTAGCTGAGGAAGACTCTC
>JAABUL010001446.1_pt1 | contig 45467 bp, 24 predicted proteins | sample 5559151 | NCBI WGS metagenome assembly JAABUL01 (sample SAMN10711876, study PRJNA513368) | rock metagenome | isolation source: Antarctica rocks | place: Antarctica: Victoria Land, Pudding Butte sud
GAACCCCGATCCGGTGCTATCGGTCGTGACCGGACGCGGCGCTATCGCTCCCCGTAGCTCATCGCGGCAGACGCCTTTCCGCTCACGCATGCTGATCTGCCTGTGGTGCGCTTCCTCCAGGCTCCATGACATCGTTGCGCTGACGCACCTTAAAAGTGCCCCGAAAGGGTGCGGCGCAACTATTTCATGACCCGCCAGAGGCACACCGTGAACGGATCGTCATGCGTTCGCCGACTTACCGGCATAGACGAAGATCTACAGCCGGTCGAGCGACATCGTCGCGCTTGCCCGAACTGGGCCGCAGCCACCACAACAACGTGATGACGACTCTTGCCAACGGATGATTATGCATATCGGCGTATAGGCATGCATGAGCGGCTTGCACCCAGCGGCGGTGGGACGGGATGAGCGTTGCCCTGGCAACGACAGGACTTGGCCGTGAGCGAGGCGCGCATACCTGCTTTTCGCACCGCATGTAGCGTGCGGCACCGAGTCCCGTACGCTACACGGTATCCTCACGGTTGATCGTGGCGACATCGATGTCGAGGCCGTCACCGTTGGCTCCCGGTGATGGCGCCGCCGCGATCAACGCCGGGCAAAACCGACATGGACGGCGTGGCATCGCCGGGAGCCCGATGGCGTTAGAACACAACAGCCTGGGCTGTGCCGGTGAGGGGGATCACGGTGTACAATTCGGTCTGGCCGTGGTTCGCCGGCGGGAAGATCGAGAAGCGGTGCAGCGTGGTGATGCCCTCCGTGACGATGGGCGCATGGCGCCCTTGGTCCAGGTTCACATGGGGCACGAGCAGAGTGAAGGAGGTCGAGCCGGCGTCGACCGTCAGCCGGATGGTCACCGTCACCAGGGTCCCGATCTCCGTGGTCGTCGTGCGGATCTGGTCGCCCGTGAAGTGCAACGCCTGCTGCGCATCCTGGTAGGTGAGATGGGGCTTGCCGTCGATGCCCGAGGTCGCGTAGGTGAGGTGGAGGTGCGGTCCCTGGAGTTGGTAGAGATTGGGGGTAGGCGCGGTCGTGGACGTCGGGGCGGATGCGGCTGTGGTCATCGGAGTCCTCCTGTGCGGATAATGAGGCGCGATCAAGGGGAGCGTGCGACGGCAACCGCGCCAAGTTGAGTCCACTCCGCCTGCGCAACGCTGGCTCGGCGGATGGCCGCGCTCTGGCGCGGGGCCGCAGCAATGGACCCACGGCCCGTGAACCTGCGGTCGGTCGGATGGGCACCTCCATCTCTATTAAACGGTAGCCGCCCCCGTTTTGGGGGACGTTGATGCGGCGCGGCGGCGATCCTATCGGCCGTGGCCGGGCACGTTCACAGTCGTGGGGCTTGTGGCAACGATCATGGGCTGGGATGGCAGGGAAGGCGACGTGAGCGGTGAGCTAGCTACCGTGGACAGCCGAGCGACAAATAAGTAATATTAACCCCTCGGCTGACCACGGTAGCCGCCATAGGCCTCTCCTCACCCAAAATCTACGTGCGGGCGCAAGCTCAACTCCCCCCTTTTTGCCGTCCCTGCCTATCCCAGGGTGTAGCCGATGATCAGAAAGATCTGCGCGCTGGCGCTGCGCGTCAGGACTTGGATAGGCCCGGCCGGGTCCGGACCGGCCGTAAGGGTAAACTGGCCCTGGTCCGAGAGGGCGGTCGTCGCGCCCGCTGGGTCGCCCACCGCGTGATGCTTCGTCACGTCCTGGTCGTAAAGGCGGAGTTCCGTGATCGTAATCGGCTTGCCTTGCGTGAAATAGGGGAAGTAATCCGTGCGAATCGTGGCCGCGAAGTTGCCGGACCCATTGACGAACGCCGCCCATTCCGTGGAGAAGTCATGGCGCAGGCTGAAGAACAGCGCCAGGTTGGCCTGGTTGGCCTGCTGAAACAGGTCGGCGAGCGCCGTCTTCACCTTGGTCGGATCCACCCCCCGGCGCGCGGTGTAGCGGATGTGCAGGATCACGTCGGAGATGGTCGCGTAGTCAAAGGCGGGATAGTCCTGCGGCAGGTCTAGCTGCCAGGTGCTGACCGCGCCCGCGCCCTCGAACGGCAGGAAACGCTCATCGTGCAGGTTGGCGTCGAACAGGCCACTGTCATTGCTCGCGCCGCTGGTGACGATGGACTGCACGCTGCCGGTGTAGTCCACGAAGCGATCGTCCTCCGTCCCTTGCCGTGCGTAGTCGTCACCGGCGACCGGGGACGTGCGCAGGCTGCTCCGCAACAAGGAGAGGGTACAGTTGACGCTGGCATACGGGCCCACGACGGACGGAATCGAGAGCGCCACGCTCTTGATCCGGCGCAGGTAGTGGCCGGGGCAGTCGCGGTCGTAGAGCCATTCGGGAATCGAAACCTGGCACGCGCCGGTCGCCTTCAGCGTGAGCAGGGCGAGCGGATCGAGTTGGCGCAGCGAGACATGGCGCGTCAGTTCCAACTCGCGCTTGTTGTGGTCGTGGTAGGCCATCTCCATGCGCTTCAGGTCCAGGTAGAGCGCCTCGCCGGAGAGCAGCCCCTTGCGCCCACCGTCCCAGTAGTTGAACTTGACGAAGTCTTGCGCGTCCAGTTCGGGGCGCATCAGCTCCTGCTTCATCGTCTTTTCGGCCTTGCGCGCCGTATCGAAGGCGAAGCGGTAGTATTCGTAATAAAGCCGCGAAATCTCGCCCTGCATCCAGCCGTACAGCTCCTCGTTCGTGAACTTGTCGTGGAGGAACTGATCCACCTCCTGAGCGTTGGCGATCTGCTGCTGGACGTTGCGATACTCGTGCTGGGCGATCTGCTCGGCGATGAGCGAGGTAAGAATTTGCCGCCCGATCTGCATCAACTCGTGTGCGGCGAGGTTATATTGCAGCATCCATTCGCCCGCTCGGCGCTCATACGACGCGGTTTTGGACGCCATTGTCGCCTGCGCTTCTTCCCATTTCGTGGTGATAGCAAGAATGTCTCCGGCGATCTTAGCCGCCTCCACGAGCGCGGTTCCGATCTTTAGCTTTACTTTACCCCCAATCCCCCAAAAATGGACATCGCCATCCGCGTCGGGGACAATTGTGAATCCGGAGGCGATCGCGCTTGCAGCGGTCGCGAGCACGCTTGTGTCCCTAGCTATGGGCAGGTGCGTGTTTAGTTCGGCATCTTCGTTTGCGGACAAATACAGTTTGCCCCATCCCGATGCCCCTGACAGGATCGTTGGTGACGCGTCCCCGGCGATCTTCACGTCTGGGAGTTTCTGCACGGCGATCAGTCGATCGTATTGACCGACCAGCCCACTGTACGCCTCGTCGAAGTTCTCCGCGGTCAGTTTGGGCGGATCGTCCGGCTTCGCGGAGTGGTCCAGCGGGAGGGTGTCCGGCGCGTTCTGATCGGCGGGAAGGCCCAACAGCCGCTGGTAATAGTGGAGCCGCTCCAGCGCGGTGGCGCGGGCGGTGAGCAGTGATGTCGTCGCCTCCTGCGCCGATTTCCATTGTAAGAAGCGCACCTCTTGCGCCATCTGCTGGATCTGGATCTCGTGGCGCTGGCGGATCAGCGCCAGATGCTCGCCATCGCCCTTTTCCAGGGCGGAGAGCAGCGCGGAACCGAGGCCGCGCACCTCCCCGGCGAGCTCGAGCGCGTTTTGGATCAGGATCGGGCAGCGCACCGGGCCGATGGGCTGGTTGAGGCCGCTGACGATCGAACCGATGTCGATGCCGGCGGCGGCCGCCTTGACCAACATGCCCGGATCAATCGGCGGGTCGAACAGGGCGAGCGGGCGCACGATGCCCTCGATGTTCATGCAGTGGCGGATCTTGAACAGCCGGTCGGCCACCGTGTCCCAGTAGCCGAGCATCTTGTCGTTGCGCGGGATACAGAAGTAAAGCGTGCGCCCGATACCAAAGAGCGGGCTTGCGCCGGCGCCGTCGTCTGATCCGGGGCCGGTGACCGGGGAGGCGAGATTGAAGGGGAACTGGCCCTCGAGGTCCACCAGCGCGTTGCCCATAGGGTCGAGACGACCCTTGAGTTGGGCGAACGTCTTCGGCTGAACGGCGCCCCGCGGCGGGATGCGCTGCGGCCGCGGGCCTAGGAGGTTGGCGGCCAGCACGTAGCGCTGCGTTGCCTCGTTGATCGACTCCACCGTGTCCTGCTGGAATAACTGGTCGCCCCACGCGATCAGGTTGTCGAGGTACTTCATCACGACGCAGTATTGGTAAGCCACGTGCCGCGTCCGCGCGACCCGGTGCGGCTCGAAGGGGTGGTCGAGGATAGCCTGGTAGCCGTCCAAAATCTTCTGGCGCACCTTCGGGTCCGTCGCTGTGTCGCTCAATAGCCGTAGAAGCTCGTCAATCTGTGTCGGATCCTTATCCTGCCGGAAGGCGAGAAATTTCCAGAACCGCTTGTGCGGCTCCACGCTGTGGTCGTTGGAGGTCGGGTCGAAGATGTAGTGGAACCAGCGTTGCGCCTCCGCGAAGCGCTGGTTCTTGCTCAGATGGACGGCGATCGTTAGGGGGACATGGAAGAACAGCTCCCAGTTGTAGTTGGCGTAGGGCCCGTCTTCGGCGACATCGATCTCCTTGGGGAAGGAGACGACCTTGACCGTATCGCTGTCCGTTGGGTTGTAGAGCTTTTTGAAGAAGTCGGGGTCCAACTGACTCAGGCTGTCCTGCCACGCGGCGTCCAGCATTCCGGGCAGCGAATCACGGTTGAGCTTGGCGATCAGTTCACCGACGAACGGGTGGAAGAAATTCTCGAACGTGTAGGTAAACTTAGTGCCTGGATAAAACCCGATGAACTTCTTGTCGAGCGCGCTCGCCTGACTATGGAAGCCGGTCACGGTTTGAGAAATGGCCATGCTGCGCTCCTTTACCTTATCGCGTTTTATCGAGCGCCGTCGACATCGCGCCCGCCGGGCCGATCTGCTTCTCGCCATATACCACGCTGCCCGCAGCGCCGATGCCTCGGCGGATATAGGCATCCTCGGTCACGAGCCGCTTCATCGGGGCTGGGTCAATGACGCCCAGATTCGGGCTGACGGGAGCGCCGTCACCCCACAGCTTAGGCCCGACTTCTTGGCGTGGATCAATCTGGAGAACCAGTGGCGGAATCTGCGCCGACTGGTCGGAACCGTGATATACCGGGAAGTCGTAGCCTTCAATCAGCACCTGCTCTTCCTCCGTGGTGACGAAGAAGACGTGGCGGCTGCTCGCGACCATGAAGGGGGCGTTCCAGGGATTCTGTATATCCTGCCCCGGCTCGGTAATCTGGAAGGCTAACCCGTTTGTTGCCTCCAAGATGTCGCGCGTCAGGTCGGTTTCAGAGCCGGCGCCGTCGGATGACCAATAGGCGAGTTCCAGAGTAGCATCGCCGGAACTGTTCTCACGGCCTGTCTTTGGGGGAACAAGCGGGGCAAACACGGAGCGATCATCTTCCCGGCGGACCGGCAGGCTGTGGGTGTTATACAGATCAAACCACGAAGATCCTTCCCCCGAGATCAACAAGCGGAGGACATCTTCTCCCTCGTACAAGGTGAGCCGAAGCTGGCTCCGCTCGAAGGCGCCGTCCCCGGCGGGAGGGCGCGACCCGAGGTTAGTCGGGCGGTTTATATCCGAGGTCTTGGTCGGCTGCCATTTGCCGTTGTAGTACTCGCTCCAGCAGAGGACGGCCTGCACCGTCACCTGCGGTGTGGCGGTCGGAATGTCGTCAGTCGTGAGCTTGACCAGGTCCGTCGTCGCACCCGAGCCGGGCTTCTGCACGGTGAGGGGCGCCTCCTTCAGAATCCGCAGCCAGAATAGCAACAGGCGACCCTTCCAGACCACCGGAACCACCGGGTTGTCCTCGATGTCGAGCTTGACCTGCTCCCACGGCGTCCAGGTTAAGCCCTCGCGACGGCGATAGTAGTACTTGCGGTGGGCTCCAGCTGTGCGGGCGATCACATGGTCAATCTGCTGGTTCGCGTCGGCATCGTCGTGGTAGATGCCGCACGGCTCCAATTTGGCGACCTCTTCCAGTTTGGAGAGGTAGTTGAGCAGGGCGGTCGTGGCGACGTCCTCGGTGATGTCGCTCTGGAGCAGCTCGCTCTCGATCTCCTTGAAGAAGGGCGATTTATCGCCGCGCAGCTCCGGCTCCAGCCAGTTCTCCGGCCAGAGGAAGACCTTGCGGTTCGCCTCCCAGACCCGGTAGCGTTTCATCCACTCCCACTGTTTCGCCTGGCTGGTCGAGAGGGTGACGCCCGGCTCCAGGTTCATCAGGCAACGCTTGATGAAGAGCTGCACCGACGAGAGGGCGTGGCGAATGCGCGACGTCTGCATGCATGGCTCCATCTGCACGTCCATCAGAAAGTACTCGAAGAGCTTGTCGGGCGTATCTATGTGCGCGCTGGCCGGGTTCGAGCGCATCTGGTGGAGGATGTAGGCCACCAGCGCATCGCGCTGCAGACCCCGCATCGCGTCGTTGATCGGCTGGACGACATCCCGCCAGGCCGCGGCGTCGTAGCGAGCGCGCAGCGCGGCCTGGACATCGCGCACCACGCCGCTATCCGGATCGTTGGTCGTCGCCCTGATCAGCGCTGAGGCCGGGATGCCCATCGTCTGTATCAACGCAAAGGCATCGTAGACCCGGCGGAACTGCTCGACGTGTGATAGGTCGGTCGTACCGCGGGCGAAATGGGCCAATAGGCCGTTCACCGAGGCTCTATCCCAGCGGGTTAGGGCGAAGAGCGCGCTATCCGGCTTTGCGGTCGCCGCCGCCGAGTCTTGCAGGACGCGCAACAGTGACTCGTCGCCCGACGCCAGGGCGGCCTTGATCCGTGCGTAGTCAAGCATGGATTGGAGCGGTGTCAGGAGGACGGCGTTCAACGTCTGGGCCATGGCGATGTCGGCTGGATCGGCGAGGTGGAGGTTGTCGGCATTCGGCAGCGCATTGAGCCAACCTTGGCCCTTGCTGTCGAGTTGCCCCTGCGCATTGATGCGGTAATCGGCGTCGGTGGCGAAGTGGGCCATCTCGTCCGCCGTCAGGTGCAGCCCGGTCGCCAGCGACGCCGCTTTCAGCATGCGGAGATAGGCGTCGGAAAACGGCCCGAGCACCGTCGGTGGATAGAGATAGCGGGCCGGAATCACCTCGCGCGCCCGTTTCGGCGTCTCCCATTTGACCTTCAGCGTATCTTTCACCTTCTCGACGGTCAGGACGATGTCGTAGAGCGTCCCGGCCGTCAACTCGAGCGCGTCGGTGTTGCGCCGGATCGCGCCGTTTTGCGTCAGTGGGCGGTCGTTCCCGCCCAGTTGCAGTTTCACCGTCGCTCCGCTGTCCACCTCGATGACGACGTTGTAGAACCCGGCCTCCGGCGTCTCGACTTGTCCGCGCCAGATGCCGGAGATCGCCGCATTAGGCGCCGGGTTCGGCGGCAACGTGTTGGCCCCACCGGGCGCATAATCCAGGCTGGCGGCTTCGACCGTGCCGTCGGTCACCCCGGTCGCGGTGTCGCGGAAGAAGAACGTTGCCGCCAGTCCTGAGGTCCCCAGGGCGAGCACGTCATCGAGCGCGGGCCGATCGGGGTGTCCAGCGGCGTGCAGCGGATAGGGAGCAGCGGGCGCGTCCAACAGGGCCTGGGTGAGGGCCGGGTCGGCTCCTGCCGTCGCGCTGAGACGCTGCACTGCCTGCTGGCGCTTGCGCCGCCTCGCGAGTTCGGGTCGCAACGCTGCCAGGAGAGCGGTGCGTTTCTTGTCCACCGGGTCGGCGGACGCCACATAGGTGTCGTAGAGCGGCTTCAACTCCGGATGCAGAGCGAAGAACGACCCTTTCACATCCTCGCCCCGGGCGAAAAGCGCGTCCACCGCACCCTGGAACGCCGGTAGCGTCCCGGCAAGAGCCGGTAGCGCCCCGGCGGCATTCTTCAGCGCGTCCCGTGTCGTCGCAGTGAGTAGGCCGGTGCGACGGAGCCGGTGCTGGAAATCGTCGTAGGCGATCCGTGGATCGGCTGACGTGATCCCGGCCTCCAATGTTGGCGTTGGATGGGTGTAGGCCGTGTCTAGTGCGAGGGTGTCGTCCAGGAGCGTGAAGAAGGTGTCGGCAGCCTCCTGCCCGTAGACGAGCGCCACGCGCGCACGCGCGATGTCTCCGCCCGGGTCCTCGGTCGCGGCGAACTGGTCGTCGACCGCCGCGAAATCGCCGCGCAAAGTGCGGGCGAGTTCGGTGATCTGCGCCGGATCTGGCGCCGACTTGCCGCTCAGGTCCTGATTCCAGATGAGGTAGAGCGCGGCCGCGGACGTGAGTGAGCGCTCTTTCAAGGTTTGTACGAGCGCAATGAGCCGGAGGATCGCCGGTTGGGTCGGATCGGGCAGGGCGAAGGGGTCCAGCCCGGTGAGCTGCATCAGCAGCAGCAACTCGCGGACACTGAGCTTCAGTTTGCGCGCCAGCCAACCGCGCCGGAATATGGCGCTGATGGCGCTGAGCGTGAGCGGCTTGAGCGCGGCGTCGTTTGCCGCATAGAGGGCGTCCACCGCCGCCTGAAAATCTGACGTCACGCCGGCGACGGCTTTGAGCGCATCGCGAACGGCGACACTGAGGTATCCGGTGTACGCCAGCCTATTGTGCTGACTATCGTAGCCGATGCCCGGAGCGGCATCGAGAATCGCTTGGTCCAGCGACGGTTGTAGCTGGGCGTATGGTACATCTACAAGAGTGTTAAGGCCAAGAGCGTTGACGATGAGTTCGAACTCGTCGCCCGTCAGGTTGAACGCCGACCGCAGCGCCTCGGTATGCGTGAGCAGACGCTGCGCTGTGTAGAGGGCATCCACCGCCGCCTTAAACGCCTCACTTACCCCGGGCACAGCTTTGAGCGCGTCACGCGTTGCCGGGCTGAGGGTCCCGGTGTATGAGAGGCGCTTGTTGGAGTCGTCGTAGCCGATGGCGCCCGGCGCGGCGTCCCGGATCGGCTGCTCCAGCGTGGCCTGGGAATGGGCATAGGAGACCCGCACCCGCCGGAGGTAGTTGCCAAAGCCGTCGTCGGCGAAGACGCCATCCTGTTGCAGCAGCGCCGGATTCAGGAACATCTGCCGGTAGAGCGCGCTCGCGCCGTCGGCGTCGATCTCGGCCCAGCACGCTAGCAGCGGTAGCAGGTCGCGCTGCGGCGTGAGGTTCAGCGCCTGCATGACGCGGGCGAGGATGCCCAGGCGCGGCAACACGGTCATAAAGCCGGCGTCCAGCTTGGCCACGATGTCCACATCATCCGCGCTGAGGGGGGCCAGGTCCGCCCGGTAGAGCGCCCTAATCGCGGCATCCGTCTGCTCGACGGTCCAGCCCAGCTTTGTCCACAGGCGAACGAAGCGCAGCAGGCGAACGAATTCGGGCGCGCCCAGTCGCGTCGTCGGGTCGTTGGCGGCGGCCAGTGGTGCGGCGAAGCGGATCTCCAGGGTGTCGAAGCGACACGGGTCGGGGTTGCCGGTCGGGTCGGTCAGGGTGATCAACCCCATGATGCGCGCGAAGTTGGCGTCATCCCTCACCCATCCTCCGATGTCACCACCATAGTCGTCCGGGTCGAGCGTAGCCGCACCTGACGGCAGCAGCGCGTCGAAGGCAGCGCCCGTGATCGTCCCGTCCTTGAGCGCCTTGAGGGTGGTGAACGGGACGCCCAGACGCTCCAGTTTCGGAATGAGGTCAGCGTTCGGGTTGACGAACCTGGTCTGGAGGATGGCGACGAGGTCATCGTAAGTGATGCCGACGTGCCGGGAGAAGAGCTTCGCATTGGAAAGCGGTACGGCCGTGGTTCCGATGAATAGGATGGGCTTGTTGATGACATCGGCATCGCTCGTCCCGCTGGGCAAACCGTACAGCCGCCAGAGGGGCGCCGCGCTCGAGTCGGTGAAAAGTTCGTACTCTTCGCGCGACAGCCCGATCTGCTCCATGAGAATATCGCGCCAGCCATAGGGGTTCGCGCCGCGCTCCAGATCGTCGCCCTTGCGCAGCCGCTCCATCGCCAGGGGCAGCGGCGCCCCGAATGTGTCGAAATAGCGGCGGAGATTCTCCAACGGCTGGTGGAACGGCAGCGGGGCGGGGAAGCGCTCGTCGCGTAGGGTCGTGTACGCCGCATCCATGGCGAACTGCGGGCTCGCCAGCAGGTCCTCCGATGCCACGCCGGCCGTGTCATGCCCCGTGTACCCGGTGAGCGAGAGTGTCGGCGCGGCGTTGGCGATGAAATACTCGAGCGTCTCGTTGACCACGTCGATGTACGGCAAGGCGGTGTTCGTGTTGTCACAGGTCAGCGGCAGATGCTGGATGTCCGGGCGGCGGTCTAACAGGACGGCCTGCGGATTCCCGGCTGCTCCCGGCGGTTGGTCGATGAACTGCAATAGGTCTACCAGGTAGGCCGCCGGCGACAGGACGGAGCGGCAGTGGTCGCAGGCACAGAAGTCCATCGAGCCGAACAGTTCCTCGAGGGTGGGGTAGGCGATGATGTCGGTGGCGTTCGCGGCGGGCGGGGGTTGCGGGGCCGGTTGCAGGATCTGGCCATCGAGATTCGGCCCTGGCGTGGTTGCCTCCAGCCGTTGCGCGCCGAGGGGAATGCCATTCTTCGCGGTGATGTAGCCGATGGCGATATTCAGGACGGCGTTATGGACCTGGACAGAGCGGTCATAGGTTTGGGTCGCGCTCTCCACTCCGCCGAGGTCCTGCCCGTAGGTCTGGACGAAGGTCTCTCGATCGTAGCGCACGACATGGTAGGCGGCGTCGATGCTATGTTTCATCAGGCCGGTCATGGCCTCGTCGCTCGCCGTGATCTGATAGACCCGTTGCAGCCGCTTCACCTGCGTCACCGTCTCTGCGGGGACGTTGAGTTGGTTGTGGGCGATGAACTGCTCCACCGGCTGCATCCCGATCTCGAACTGGCCCTGATGTTGGGTCAGAAACTCGTGTACCTGGTCGGACGCGCCCGGCGCCGCGCCTGGCAAAGGCAGATCACCGCTCCCGACCATGTAGGCCACCGCCGCCGTCGGGTAGCTCAAGCGCACCTGCGCGGCCATATATTCTGCGTAGTTCGCCCGCTTTGTCTCAGGCGTGTCGCCGGGGATCTCCTGCGGGAGGGGAACCGCGTCGGTCAGCAGGGCGCTCCACTGCGCCGCGCGAAAATAGCCCTGACGCGCGAGTTGGAGCGGGTCGCTCAGTCCGCCGTTGCCCGCCGAGGTGTGCAGCGCCTGCATCAGCGGGGCGTTGTTGATCGTCAGGAAGCCGAGCTTGCCGTCCACCTGTAGCCGGTCCGCGGTGTCCTGGCCGAAAGTAGTGGTGACCGCCTCCCAAAACGTAGGTGGATCGGCGCGGTGCGCGGCATAAAGTTCGGCGAACTGCGTCTGCTGCGTCGCCTCGAGGTGGGACGTAGTGAGCATCTCTTGCAGCGTGGACACGCCGGCCAGCGCCGGGCCGCTGAGTAGCCGTTGCGCGCTGAGGGCCTGGAAACGCTGCATCGCCGCCGGAATCGCCTGTGTCATGGATTGGGCGATCACACCCTGCTCAACCGCTTTTCCCCAGACATCTCGCACCATCGCGGGGTTGGCTTGATACAGCGCGTCTTCGTTGGCCGGCAGGCCGGAGCGGAAGAGGGCGTAGAAGAGAGGCGGGTCGATCCCCGCGCCGCCTGCCGCGGTCGTTCGGGCGCTGAACTGGTCCGACAAGGCGGCTAGTGCTACCGCGCGAGCGTCCCAGCCGGTCTTGTTCGCCAGGTATGTGATGTCCTGGCGCTCGTCGGTCTCCTGCAGGTCGCGCAGGTGGCCCTGAAACTGGGCGGACAGCGCGCCGGTCAGCGTCTCATGTTCAGAGTCCAGTACGGCAGCCGCCCCATCCGGCAAGACAACCTTCAGCGTCACGACATTCGAGGCGTTGTAGCGCACCTCTGATGAGCCAAGAAACGCCTCGCCGGAGAGAACGCGTGTTTGCAGATCGGGCTTTTGTTTGGGACCGCCGTAGGAGAAGGTGACGGCATAACTGCCGTCATCGGCGGTCGAGACTTCGGCGAGCGGCACGTCCGGTCCCGCGTTCTTGTCCACAATCTGCACACGCAGCCCGCCCACGCCGGCGCGGGTGCGACTGGCGACCTTGCCCTCCACGCTGAACGCCGGCGCGTCAACGGCGACGACCAGGTTGACGATCTCAAAAGGCTTCGGGGCCGCAATCGTCGCGTCCGCGCGCTGCCTGCCGTCGGGTGCGAAGGCAGCTACGCGCAGCTTCGCCCCATCCTGGCCCGATGCCGCGTCGTAACCGATGCTATAGCGGCCTTCGGGGTCGGCGGCGTCCTCTCCGAGATGAATGCTACCCTGGTCGCCCTCGCGGAACAGGATCACCGTGCCCGTGAACGGCCCACGTCCGTCCTGTACCACCTGCCCCGCGACGACCTGCTTCTGGCCGTCCCGCGCGGCGTCGAACGCGCCGAGATCCTTGAGGCTCGCGTTCAGTGCGTCGGCGGTAAGCGCGTCAACCTCACCTGTTGGGGGCAGGCGATAGTGTTCTTGAAAGATGGCGACGGATTTGGTCGTGGCGTCTTTGTAGACCTGACCGGCGCGCTCCCCTTGTACGGCTGTGGACAACTCCTGACGAGCGGCCGCATTATTGGACAATATAACGGGGCGTTGGAGCAAAAAAGCAAGTGCGTCTTGCAGGTCTCCTACTGCGGGGCCTTGATCGTTGGGGTGGAGGGGAGATGTGATCGGCTGCATGTTTTTGACCCTTTCACGTTAACCTGCACGACGCTGCTGCAATTCACGAACGTCTTGCGCCGTCTCTGACCAACCCCGTCACGGCGAGCGGCGGCGGGAACCGGTCGTAGTCCTGATTGATGGCGGCAGCCGTGTCCGTGTCGACGACGCCAAGGACGCCCTCCCATCTGTCGCCGGTGTCGCCGCTCAGCGTGAGGAGCCACTTCTGGATCTGTTCTTGGTACCGGGTGACCGCGTCACGAGTGCCGGGGCCGAACTGATGTCGAGGGAGAGAAACCGCTTCTGGAGATCCATAGAATTGTCCTAGCGTTTGATGTATTGGGGAAAGTCGAATATGGGCTGCATTCGTTGAGATTCCCTCTGCCGGTTTCGTTATGTGAGTAGCCTCGCGGGCCGCACCGCTTGACATTACTGCGTCCATACATATGCGCCTCTGGTTTGTCCCCGTAGTCTTGCGGCAGCATCAAGGGTGAGTGTCCACCGTTCTTCGCTCGTAAGCCCAGGCGCCAATAACGCTGCTCGGAAGCTAGCTTGTGCCTCCTCAAACGCGTCCACACTGTGAGTCATTCCTGCTAAAGCAGCTGCGCGATGACCGATCACTTCATGTGCAATCGCGCCTCGTGAAGAAACTAAGGAATTGGCAGGGTTTGCGGGATTGCGAAGGGCTCCTGCGGCACCGGGATTAACATCCGGTCCAATAACCAATTGATCAAACGTCGGCCAATAAGAGGTTGATAGGTTCGGACCATAGGTAATTTGCTCTCGTGGCATTCCAAGTGAACCAGCATAATCCGTAGCAGCATCCACCTCGCTGGTCGCGAGCGGTGTCGAACCACGGGAAGCACCTTCGCTCATGCCGAAACTAGGCTTGGTAAGCTTCAATGGTCTACTCGCTAGGCTCATAGATGCACCTGCGGCAGCGGCATTTCCTGAAATATCGCCCAACACACCAACTGCGTTGGCCAATCGCGGATCGGCGCCTAGGCCTGCAGCGATCGACGAGGAAAGCTCATACTTGAAAGAACTTGCGGGCTTGCCTGTGACGAGCATCCTCATGCCGCTTTGGGCTGTGTCGGCCGCGTTCAGCAGAACGACAGTTGAAAGGCCTGCCGTTTCGGGTTCGGCATAGACCGCACCGACAGCTTCAAGACCCGCACCGGCCAATTGCAAGCCTCCCATGATGCGTGTGACTGCTGGCGGATAGGTCAGCGTCGGCTGCAGCCGTTCTGCCATCGCTTTCAGATTCTGCATGCTTTCGACATCTGACATTTTCGGTTTTGGATTGGCCGGCTTTGGGGGCGTCTTTGGAGCTGTCGGTGCTGATGAAACCAACGATGGAACTACCGAAGCCTTTGTCACTTGTGCAAGGCCTCCCCCATGTGGTCCCGATATTCCCGTCGATCCTTTGTCTGACTTCGCGAATTCGGTCAAATCTGGCACTGGATCATCCGACGAGCCCAATCCAGTCCGATCTATGAAATGAATAGGATTCGATTGTGCATATATATAGACGTTAACGCCGTCAATCAAGCCACCTGGATCACAACTCGCCCACCGCCCCAGCCACGGCGCGTAATACCGCGCCCCGTGGTAGGCGAACCCCGTCTCCTCATCGCGTTCCTTGCCGGTGTAGCGGTAGCGCTTGGGCGTATCGGTTTGGCTACGCGTGGCCTGGTAGGATGTGGTGCCGTAGGGGTAGTACTCTTCGTAGGAGATGACTTGCGCCTGGTCGTCAAGTTCCAGGCTGGCCGAGCCGAGGTGGTTGCCGAACTGGTAGCGGATGAACTGCTGTGGCGCCGGGTCGTTGCCCTGTGTGCGGGTTTCCACCAGAGCGATGCGCTGCTTATCGTCCATGATGTGGAGCGTCTCGCGCGCCAGGGTCACTGTATCGCCGCCGTTGTATTCCCGGTAAATTTCGAATCCGCCGAGATAGATGCGTTCTTGTTTACGGGCGCCGTTCTGGGTCTCGATCACCTTGCGCACGCGCTGGCCCCCAGCGTCATAGACATAATAGACTGTGCCGCCACCGCCTAGATTCACCTGCTGCAATTGGTCTTTAGAGTCCCACATCATCTTCATGTTGTTGACAATGGTCATGCAGCCATCGACATCATGGCCCTGAGCGTCGGCGTAGGTGTAGGTCTCGCTGAAGCTCGGGCCGTTGCCCACCGTGGTCTTCGTCAGCCGATTGCTCTGATTGGCTGGTTCGAGCAGGCTGGGGGCGGTATATTCGTAAGCCCTCGTCCAACCACCGCCGTTCGCGGTGTGGCGCATGAACAGGAAGTTGCCGACAGCGTCGTATTCGTAGCCTTCGGTGTAGTTGCGCATCGCCTGCATATCGTTCGGGTGCGCGTGCAACCCCACAAAGGGGAAGTCGCGCCGGTTGCCGCCCGGCGGGTTGAAGTCGGGCGCCGTCTGGCCGATGTGCTCGCGCCCCTGCGCTTCGGTTAGGCGGTAGACTGCGTCGTAGGTGTAGGAGCAGGTCGGCTGGACCTGTTCACCGTTGTGGAAGATGGTTGGGAGCGCAGCGTCTTCGATGCGCGTGATATTACCTACCGGGTCGTAGGTGTAGCGCAGGTCTTGCACGACCGCCGCATCCGTGAAGAGTTGGGGCGCGAGGCCGTTCAGCCCGGCGGGGCGCGTGGTGCGGAGCCTGGTCAGCCGGAAGGTAAGCTGGTCGTACTCGTACCAGGTGCGCGCGCCGTTGCCGTAGGCAATCAGTTCGCGCTGCCCTTTGGCGTCGTAATCAATGTTGGTCACAAACGGTGTCGAGGCCGCCGCGCCGCGCAGGTTCACCCCCACAGCTTCAAGGAGGTTGGCCTCGTTGTAGGTCGGGCGATAGACGCTCCCGTCGGGCGCGGTGACCGCGGTCACCCGGTTGAGCGCGTCGTACGTCGTGCTGCCGGTGAAGGTTCCGTCGTTCGGCAGGGGGTTTTGCAACCAATTTACGGGCTGCTTGTAATCGGGCAGCAGGTCGCGCCGCCCGCGCAGGAGATTGCCTTTGAAATCATAGGCTTCGCTGGTGACCACGCCTGCACCGTCGAAAACCTGAAAGGCGCGCGTCCGGTGGTTATTCGCCGTGCCCTGGCCCTCGCCATACAGGGTGCTCGTCTCCAGCCGCTCGGCACCATTCTCGATCACGAAGGTGCCCAGCGGCCGGCGCAAAACATCGTAGGCAATGCGCCGAATGAAGCCCCGGCTGTCCCAGGCGCGGATCGGCTTACCCATCACATCGTTGAGCATCCAGCGCGCGCCTGCCTCCATGCTGGCCTGATGGATGCGCGTGCCGAGCATATCATAGTCGTAGCGCATCACCACGCGCCCTTTGGCGTCGCTTACCGCGCGCTGGTTGCCCTCAATGTCGAGCAGCACGCGGGTGGCGAAGCGCAGATGCGTGGCGGGTTGGGCCGGATCAGGGCCGTTGTCGGCGAAGGTGAGGAAGGTGCGGCCCAGTGTGTCGAGGTGAGCCGCCGCCGGCGTGTTGGCGTGGGCGGCGGCGCGCTGCGCGGCTTGTTGCTCAGAGGCGCCAAGCGCCCCGCCAATACGCTGCTGGTCCCAGCTGGGCAGGTAGTCCGCATCCGGCAGGCGCGTGAAGAAGCCACCAACATCGGGGTCGGTCTTGGGGTCGAAGGTGACCGTGTCGTTGACGTCGTAGGTCTGCTGCTGCCACTGATCAAAGACGACCTTTTCCCAGGTGTGGTTTGGGTGCAGGGTGGCGACGACACGCTCGGCGGGGTCGTAGAGCAGCACCGGGCTGACGCCGATGCGCGTATCGAACTCGAAGCGGTGGCTGTCGGTGAAGAACGGCTCGTACTGGCGGACGGGCTTGCCCTTGTTGTTGAAGACCGTCCAGCCGCTGCCCACCCAGCGTGGGCTGGCATCGTTCGGCGTCATCACCGGCTGGCCATCGACGGTGATGACACGTCCGGTGGCCGGGTCTCGCCGGGGAACCGGTCCCGCCTCGGCCTGCATCTTCTTCTGGATCTCGCGGCCGAAACCGTCGGAGTAGGAGAAGCTCTGATGGATCTTCGTCTGCCGGCCAGGATCCAGGTCGGCGTCATGCGTCTCCCGGACCAAGGCATACACGACGACCGCCGGTGGGTCGGCCTGGTCTCTCGTGCGTTGGTAGGCGAACAGGTCATAGAGTAGCCGCGTGGTGGCGCTCCCCAGAATGGCGTGCGGGTCGGCCAGCGGGTCGTGCAGGTGGGCGGTGAGGACGGCGTCCGTCAGCTCCGGGTCCAAGCCGTCGAGCCGGTCGCCACGCCGGGGGTTGTCTTCCGGCTTGCCCATGACCGCGGTTCCCACGACCAGGCCCATGGCGTCGTAGGCGACGGCCGAGCAGTTGCGGTTCGGGTCCATCACAAGTGCGGGTTGCAGCACGCGGTAGTCCTGGCCCTGGCGAACGAGCGGCCGGGTCGGGTCGACGTCGCGCTCGCCGGCGGTCACGCGGTTGCCGAGGGCGTCGCGGGTCTCCTGCACCAGCAAGCTGTAGTTGTCGTACACGACGAAGGTCTCGGTGCTGAGCGTAGCGGTGTGGAAGGGGTAGCGGTGCGGCAGGAAGAAATGGGTGCGGGCATGAGCTAGTTCTTGGGCCGGCGTATGAGTCGGCTCCGGGGAATAGAACACCCGACCCGAGGGGACCCACCAGTTGGCGTCGCCCTCGCTGTGGACGTAACGGCCCTCGCCCGCCGGCATCGCGCCGGTAACCCGACCGCCATAGACCGCGGTGATCAGCCCCGGTGTGAAGGCGAGCTTGTAGCTTTCGCTCGGGAGGGCGCGCGATTCCAACAGACCGAGAGCCAGAGTGCCCGTCAGGTCGTCCTTCCGGTAGAGGGTACGCACCTGTTCGATCAGACGGCACTGCTTGCCGCTCGTGGGCGTCTCTTCGTAAGCGATCTCGCGGTCGAAGATGAGAATGAACTTGCGACCCTGGGGGGCGGCGGGATCGGGCGCTACAAAGTCGGAACTCTGCAACCGCCCCGCCGCACCCTCCGGTGTGTAGCCTGTCAGCTCGTAAGTCCGGGTCTCGTACGTGACGGGCGTACGGTAATCGTCGGGGTCCGGAATGCCGTTGGTGACATCATTCTCGGTGTAGGTCACGAGCATCTGAGTCTGCTTGGCGCGGTCTTCCTCTGGCAAGGTCATGTCCGGCCGGCGGCGACCATAGCCGACCGCTGCCGATTTCATGACATTCCCAACCTCGTCCACCTCGAGCGTCAGCGCGTGCGCGACGCGGGGATCGGCGGGATTGCGCTCATAGTGGTAGCTGATCGATTCACAGGCGTGGGTGAAGAAGACCGCGTGGCGGTTGCCGGCGCGGGGCTGCACGCGCCGGATCGTGACGTTCTGCTCCGTGACTGTATAAGGCTGCTCGGCCCGCTGCGTGCTCTGCTCGATCTGTGGCGTACTGTCCTCGGCGTAGACCTCGGTTCGCAGCGCCACGCCCCTGAGCGCCCGATACGCCTCGCGCACCTCGTCGCCGGTGAGGTCAGGCGGCAGCACGGTGTCCGGTAGCAGCATCGCCTCACGTTGGACGCGGCGCGCGTTGCGCTCGGCCGGCGCGAGAGCCGGGTCATCGCGCAGTTCCGGCTCGACCCAGTACTCGTGTGCGTACTGGCGGGAGACCGCCGCACTCTCCACGAAGGCCCCGGTGTGGAACCAGGTGCGTGTGAGCATCGGCGGCATCGAGGAGGCCGCATCCCAGTTGGTGGACTCGGCCTCCGGGAAATCGGTGTCGCCGCGGTGCTCCTCGCTATCCCACTGTTCGACCAGGCCGAACCCGCGAAACTCGCGCTCGTAGCCGTCGAAGTGGCCGTGGTGGTAGGCATAGCGGGTGACGAAGCGGCTGCGCCCGATCCAGTCGTAGGTCTCGACGCGCTCGACGACATGCACCGGGAACGGCAGCCGGGTAACCCAGGGCCGCTCCGCCAGCTTGTCGGCGAGATAGAAGCGGGTGGATGGAGTATAGCGCAGGCGGGTCTCGGCGCCCAGGTTATTGCGCGAGCGGATCATCAGGTGAGGCTTCTGACCGCCCATCAAGTCCACGTAGCGTAACGGCGCGGGAGCCGCGCCCGGCAGCGGCGATGACCAGACCAGGCAAGCCGTGCCGTTGCCCAGCAAATCGGCTACTTGCACCGCGCTGAGGCTGTCGGCGGTTGGGAAGATCGCGAGCCGATGCGGCACGGCCCAGGAGTTGCCGGAGCGGTTGAAGCAGACCAGCACGCCGTCGTCGCCGATATAGAGCAGGTCGGTGGTCCCGGAGCCGTCGATATCGGCCAGCCGGACACGACGCGGGTCGAAACGCTCCTCGTCTACGAAGCGCGGCGCGCCGTCCATGCTCACTTTCCCGCCGAACCGACCGTAGCCGAGGTTCGGCCAATAGCAGGTGGCGCCGTTGCGGATACGCACCAGATCGCTCAGGCCATCCCCGCACATGTCCGCCAGGAAGATAGTCTGCGTGCCGTCGGCCAGCACCACCTTTGGCCCGCGCTCCTCGTCCCGGGGCGTGCGCACCTCCTCCGCCGTACCAAAGCCCGCCGCGCCCAGAGACGGATAGAATGTGAACAGCCCATCTTCGGTGATCAGGATGTCGGCGAAGCCGTCGCCGGTGAGGTCGACGAACGTCAGGTTCGGCTCGGACCAGTCGAGGCGGGGCAGAGCGGCAAAGGGCCGGAACGGCTCCCAGTCCTCGTCCGGGGTGCGCTCGAAGAAGCCCGGGACCGGGTCGGCGAAGGAGACCAGATCTCGTTGCCCGTCGCCCGAGAGGTCGAGGTACCGCTGGCTACCCAGATCGCTGCGCGAGGGCAGCGCGGCGACCTGCTCCAGCGGACCAAAGCGCGCGCGAGTCGCGCGGTTGCCGTCGGCCAGGGTTTGCTGATTGAGCGGGCTGAGGTTGCGCTTGTAGCCCCAACCGCCGCCGAAGTCGGTCAGGATGCCGGACAGGCCCTCGCCGTCCAGGTCTACCCACTGATAGCGGGCGCCATCCAGGCCTTCCGGCAGATTGGCGAGACTGTCGGCATCAAGGGTCAGGACAGCGGGCTGGATCTGCGGCTGGCTGTACTCGAACTCCAGCGGCGGCAGGGACGTGGGCGCATAGCCGGCACCGGCGCGGCGATAGCCAATCTGCGTGACCGATTGCAGGAAGGTGTAGACGGGGTTCCGCGGGTCCCCGGGAGTCTGCTCGTCGGAATACAGAAAATCGGTGGAGCGGACGAGGCAGTTGTCCCCGACCCCCGGCTCCGCGGCGAAATGGTGAAAGACCAGGACGCGGGCGCAGCGGCGATACGTGCGTGTCTCGAATCCGGCCCGGTAGGCGGAAAACGGGTCGGGACGGACCGGCCAGGCCCGGTCGGCGGTCGGGAGCGGCGTATCCGGGTGATGGTCGCCATAGTCGAAGACCACGTCAAAGTGCCACGCGGCGGGGAGCGGGGTCTCCGATCCGGCGGGCAACCAATCGGGGAAATAGGGCTGCGCATTGCCGTAGCGGATCCGCTTCAGATAGCGTTGGGCGGCGCGATCAACGTCCGTGCGGTTCGCTTCGTGTGCCTGCGCATGATCGACTCCGTGCCCATCCTCGGCGACGTACTCGTAGAGCGCGACATTGCCCTTGTCGTCCCAGGTGCGACAGATGCGATACGAGAAGACCAGGCGCGGATCGGTCGGCGCCGCGATGCGGCTGTTGTCGTCAAAACCGTAGAGCGTGGTCACATTATCACGGGTAATGCTGCGCCAGTGGCTGATGCCCGTGTCCACGGTCGTCCAGCGCTCGATCCGGGCGAAGAGTCCTTCGATGCGCGGGCGATAGGAATGGACATCATAGGTTACGCCATGGACCGTGCGCGGCGCGTGGACGCGCTGGCTGTTGCTGTCCAGAACGGGCACCAGATCCTCAACCCCGGAGAGGAGAAACACATCAGACTCGTCGGCATCCTGGTAGCGGGGCAGGCCCTTGTCGGTCTTGCGGGTGATCGCCGGCAGGCCGAGGCTCCAGCCGAAGCCGAAGGGGCCGTTCCCGGCGCCCGAGTCGTATGAGAGGCTGAGCTGCGGGCCGAACCCGGAGCGACCCGGGCTGGTCGCTAGCGGGACGGTCAGCGACCCCGTACCCGTGACCGGATTCGCCGCGAACTTCTCTCCGATGCCGCGTATGGCCCCGCCTCCATTGGGCAGCGAGAGCGAAGGCGCGCGCACCATGTCCCCGGTTGCCGCACCCGGCATGGCGGAATGCACAGGGTCCCGACCAGGCGCGGCGAACACAACACCTGGTCCCGTGCCAGGCTGATCAGTTCCGTTGCTGTCCATGGGGGCCTTCCTTCGGGGGTCTCGGCGCGAACGAGCAAACCCGTGCGACACGCCGAGGGGATACACAGGGTCAGGCGTGGTCCAGGCGCTCGATTGACGGCTCCCGGTGGTTGTCCTGCGGCGGCCCAGGTATTCAGCTTAACCGCGGTTGTCCGGCGCATGCGCCCCACTGTCGGGCGTACGTTCCTGGCGTGCCAGCCACGCATGCACCGTGCGCGTCAAGCCGCGCCACCCGGCAAAACGGCCCTGGGAGCGCGCCTCCGTATCCAGGGCCTCGCCGTACTCCAGCCGCCCATCCGCGCCCAACACCAGGCGCAAGATAAGGGTCACCTCATGTTTGTTCACCGGTGTAGCCCCCGCGTCGTGCACGCATGGCGTGGCCGCGTGCCCCACGTCGAGCGCCTGTTTGCAGTAACGCATCCCGGGCCGACGCGCGCCCAACATTCGGGCTGAGCTTGTGCCGACGCCCGCCCGACATATGGCCGACGCGACGCTCACAGGCTGGTGGGATCGCGGCGTACCTGCTCGAACAGGGCGACCGTCTCCGGCTCCGGCATGGTCTCGAACGCGACGCGCAGGATATCCGCGCACACCCGAAACTGGTGCAGCGCCTGCGCGCGTTCCCCCTGGCGCACGTGGCAGCGCATCACCAGCCGGTGCGCATCCTCGCGGCAGGGATCATAGCTCAGCACGCGCTGGGCATACGCCAGACTCGCGGCGCTGTCCCCCGCGTGGTAGGCGTTGGTACCCAACGACGCCAGCAAGGTGAGATAACGGGCGCGCAGGCGTTCGCGCTCAACCACGGCGTACAGGTCCGCGGCCATGCAGAGGTCGCCGTGATAGAGTTGCACGGCCTGCCCGTACAGGGCAACCGCATCCGCCGCATGGCCGCCGCGGGCCTGCCGGTCGCCGGTTGTCGCCAGGTCGTCGAAGCAGGCGACGTCCACACCCACGCCCGCCCCGCTGTTGAGGCGGTAGTGGCCGTCCACCTGCAGCACCGGCGCTTGCCCGCCGAGTGCCGGTCCCAGCCGCGCATGCAAGCCGTGGAGCCGGCTGTAGAGCGCCTCCCCCGCCAGTGCGCTGTCGCTGTCCGGCCAGAGCGCGCCGAGTAAAGTGGCGCGGGGCAGACCGGCGGTGTGGTGTAGCGCCAGCATGTGCAATAAGGCTTCCGTCTTCCCGCCGCGCACCGACACGGGGTGGCCGGCCTGCAGGACGCGAAAGGTCCCCAGCACACAAATGAGCAGGGGCCAGGCCTTTTCGTCCGGCCACGGGGCCGCGACGCCATCCCACAAGGGGGGGCATTGTACGTGCTCGCTATCGCTCATGGAGGCGCCTCCCGTAACTCCCCGCAGTCCGGATGACGCGGCAAAGGCAGGCGTCCAAAGGAGAGGGTCGGCACGCGAGGACCCTCGGACCGTGGGGCGTCGGTCTTGTCGTGGGCTGCGACGTAGTGCATCGATGCCGCGAGCAAAGGGTGCTCGCTTGCACGCATGATAGCAGGACGGCCATCGCGGGCGCAAGGACGGCCCGCCTACTCAACCCTATGCCAACTACCTGCATGCACGCGCTACTGCAGCAGACAAATCGCTATCTAGCTCAAGCGCTAACGTATCGTATCGCTAACAGGCGAGCCATCGGCACCCATCACTCGCGTAGGCATACTAACGGTTGCCTAATACTACAACGTTACTTGTCTCCTGAGGCCGTGCTAACGACCTGGAAGCAGGCGTGCAATCGCTCAGTTTAGCAGCGAGATGGCCCTTTGCCTGAGGGTCGCTAGGGGTGATTCTAGCGAGGTAACGTTGTAGTACTAAGGAGTCGTGCTAAAATAAAGTGAACACTCACGCCGCGTTGGTGGCAGGGCTGAGAGTGGAATTCCACTCTCCATGGAAGGCGTGGGGCGTCAGGTGGACTGCCGCGAGTGCGTCGTCGGAGACCTTGATCTTGGTCGGGTAGCTGCCCGTGTCCCGCACTGGCTGCGCGGTCAGGCCGGTGCGCGTGGTGGTCGCGCCGATCAGCTCTAACGATGACCTCGTGGCTGACCAGGGGGCGTCCGCGCCAGTTCATGCTGATATGCGCAAACAGGCGGTGCTCGATCTTGTTCCATTTGCTTGTTCCCGGCGGGAGGTGGCAGACGGTGATCTGCAGGCCGGTCTCATCGGCCAACGCCTGCAACGCCACCTTCCAGAGCCGCACCCGCACTCCGTTGCTGCCGCCGCCGTCCGCGCAGACGAGCAAGCGATCCGCCTGGGGATAGGTCGGCGCGCCGACGCTCCGCCACCAGCGGCGCAGGCTCTCGATGGCGAACTGGGCGGTATCGTGATCCTGCCCCACATTCACCCAGCCCGCAGCGCGCCCCACGTCGTAGATGCCGTAGGGAATGGCCTTGCCGACCTGTTTATCGACGAAGTCATAGACGTTGACCCGCTCCGGCTGGCCCTGGGGCTGCCATTCCTGCCCGCCGTTCTTGTAGGGTCCGACCAATTCCTTCTTCTTGGCATCGACCGAGACCACCGGCTGGCCGGCGGCCAAGGCGGCCGTGACCTGCGCATTCAGGTAGTCGAACTGGGCATCGCGATCGGGATGGTCGCCGCCCTCGAGCACTTTGCGCGGCGCTTGCAGGCTGTACTCGAGTTGCTGCAGCAGGCGGGCCACGGTCCGATACGAGACCTGATGGCCCTGCGCCTGCAGCGCTACCGCCAGTTGGCGCGTGCTCTTGCAGGTCCAGCGCAACGGGGACATCGGATCGCCGCGCGTCGTCGGCTCGATCAGCGCTTCCAGGTCCCGCACCAGGGTCGGATCGCTCTCCTGGCAAGACGCCCGCCCGCCCCCGCGCCGTCGGCTGCGGTCGTTGTCCGGCACCGCCGTGTCCAGTCCCGCGAGAGCGGCATGCACGGTCGTGCGCGAGACCTGCGCCGCGCGGGCGACTCGCGTGACGCCCCCATGCCCCAGCACACGGGCCTCCGCCGCCAGCACCAACCGGCGTTGTCGTTCATTCAACTGCGGCAGGATCGACGCTAACTTGCGCGCCAGGGCCACATGTTCATCCATACCTGCAGTATAGTCAATTGGCTCTTTTGTTCACGTTATTCTGGCACAAGTCCTAAGAAAAGACCGAGTACCGCTGATGGGCTGCGTACGCTGTCGCGACACTGCTGTATAGTTATTCACTGCGCCGCGATCGTCAATAGCTCTCGCTGTCCGCCATCGGGCTTCCCTTACGTGGGCCATCGGTCACAGAGAGAGAGTAGCGGGCACAGCGGAGCGGACGACGGCGTTAGCGGAAGCGTCGTCCGTATCATGTACGTCGGCGTGCAAGGCTTTCGCCGAACGCTTTCACGGTTGGGGTGCCGCTGATCACGGGATCTGCTCGATTGATATGAGTGTGACCAAAATCCGTGGGGAGAGTCACGGACGTTGAAAGCCAGCGCGCGATAGGCCATACTGTGGAGCATCACCCACCACAGCAAAGGAGACGCGCGATGACGTCCACCGTAGACCTGAGTGTACAGCAGATTGAGCAGGACTTTCAAGCCTTGATCGCCTACGTCACGGGGCCGGAGACACGCACGGCGACGGCCTACACGGTGGAACTCACGCTCTTTCGGCGCCTCTTGGCGCTGGGAGCGGCGCTCTTGCGCGTGTTCTTCTAGACGCGGGCGGCGGAGCGTCCCGCCGGGCCGGTCCACGCGCCGGACGGGAGTCCGCTAGGCGATCATGATCGCCGGTTCACCACCTACTATTCCGTGTTTGGCAAAGTGCGCTTTGCCTGGCACTACTTTACGGCGGTCGGGCAGGAGGGCCTGTGCCCGCTGGACGCGGACCTGAGCCTCCCCGCGCGCTGCTACTCGGATCTGCTGCAAGAGTGGGGGACGTATGGCGCCACAGACGCGTCCTATCACGAGAGCCAGGCCGCGCTTGAGCGCATCCTGGCTCTGCCGGTGAGCGGGGCCGCCCTGGAAACAATGGTCGCCGACGCGGTGGCCGACGTGGAGGCCTTCTATGCGCAGCCCGTGCGCCTGGAGGTGCGCGCGGCCGACGGGCCGCTCTTGGTGGTGCAAGCCGACGGCAAGGGTGTGCCGATGGTGCAACCGCCGGCCGGGGCGCGTCCCGTACGCCTGGGCAAGGGGCAGAAGCGGACCAAGAAGAAGGAGGCCATCGTGACCAGCCTCTACACCAGCGCGCCCTACGTGCGCACGCCGCAGGAGGTGGTGGCCGCGCTGCTGCAGGACCGCGATCGCCCGCCGGAGGCGGCCCGTCCGGCCCCGGTGGGCAAAGAGTTGCGGGCGACCTTGGACGGCAAGGAGGTCGTGCTGACGCGCCTGGCGGAGCGGGCGCGGCCACGCGAGGGGCCGCACACCCAGGAACGGGTGGCCCTGACCGATGGCGCGCAGGCGCTACAAAAGCAGATCGAGACCCACTTCCCGCAGCACACGCTGGTGCTCGACATCATCCACGCCACGGATTATCTCTGGGACGCGGCCAACGCGCTCCTCGGCGAGACGCACCCGGACCGCCTCGCGTGGATCCGCACGCATCTGGAGCAGCTCCTCGCTGGAGACACGCCGGCCGTCATTACCGCGTTGGACGCGGCCGCGCAGGACCCTGCACGCACGGCCACGCAGCGTAAAGCCCTCCGGGGCACCGCCGGCTACTATCGCCGCAACGCGCCCTATATGCACTATGATGTGTATCTCGCGCGCGGCTGGCCGGTGGGCACGGGGGTCGTGGAAGGCACCTGTGGGCACCTCGTCAAGGATCGCATGGAGCAAGCGGGCATGCGCTGGATCAAAGCGGGTGCCCAGGCCGTCCTTGACCTCCAGGCGCTCCGACTCAACGGCCAGTGGGACGCCTATGCATTGTTCCATCGCCAGCAGCAACATCAGCGGTTGTACGGGACCTCCGGCACCGCAGCGGAGATGGCGGAGATGCAGGTGTTGGCTGACGCGGCCTAGTTGCGTTACCTCCACAGATTTTGGTCACACTCGATTGATATTCTGGCACGATCGTGAACGGTCTCACCTCAACGCGCATGCCACACCACATGGTTGCAATACGACTTTGACCCGTAGTTGTCGCGGTGCTATCTCGACGGTATATTCGGCCCACATTGTGTTCGGCCCGTTTCACAGTGCCGAATACACCCACATTCTACGTCGCCGTTGATGCTATCGCTCAAAGCTCGATAGTTGCGCTGTGCGCGGCTCAATCACGGCGACCAACGCGTGCTCGACGGCCTTCCCCGACTCTGACGCAAGCGCGCGTCCCTCATTCCAGGCCGTCCCGAACGTTTGCTCACTGAGTGCTACCCGGACAAACGCGACTGTTCGGTCATGGGCCGGGCGCTCGGCACGCGCAAGAGTCGCGCCCACGATCTCGCGTAATGCCTCTGCCGCCCCCAACAAGCGGGCCACATGCTCCGGGCATCTGCGCCGAGCAATAATCCGCGTCGTTAGTTCGGCCGCATAGGCGAGGGCGCTCTTATCCCCCAACTCGCGACACCGTCCGATTCCTTCGTTCAGCAGCGCCGTCGCCTCGTCCTCGTCCCCTCGTCCCTCGGCGAAGACCGCCAGGGTGTAGAGCGCGACCATGATCTTGCGCGTGTCCCCCAACTCTCGGAACAGGGTCAGCCCCTCGGCCATCAGTGTCGTCGCGCGCGCGTCGTCGCCCTGGAGCCACGCGACCTCGCTCAACCCTTCGAGCGCCAATGCGGCGCCCCGTACGTCGCTCTCGTCCCGGCACAGCGCCAGGCTCTCGCTGAGGAGGACTGTTGCCTCCTCCACGCACTCGTCGAGCCACGCGATCGTCCCCAGGCCGCAGAGGGCGGCAGTGATGCCCTGCGCGTCTTTTAACGTCCGCGCCAGCGTCAACGATCGTTCATACCAGGTCCGGGCACGGCCATGGTCTCCCTGCCATTGTGCGAGATACCCGGCGCCGAGGAGTACCCTGACCTGGAGAAACAGGGCAGTGTCGCCGCCACGCGCTAGGGCAGCGTCGATCAACCGACGCCCCTCGCTTACATGCCCACAGCGGAACCAGAAGGGCCAGAGTGCCCCGACCAAGCGCAACTCGACCTCCGTTTCGCCGCGTCTTGCCGCCCAACGGATGGCCACCCGTAGGTTGTCGTGCTCGCGCTCCAAACAGCGGAGCCATGCCCCTTGCCGCGACCCACTCAAGTGCGGCCTCGCTCGCTCGGTCAGGCGCATATAGTAGGAGGCATGCCGGCGCTGGGCATCGTCCACCTCGTCGGCCGCCGTCAACCGCTCCAACGCGTATTCATGGATCGTTGCCAGCATGTTCACGCGCGGAAGGTCATCGTCCTCGCGCACGCCCATCTCCCCGTACCCCTCAAGACACTCGTCCTCGCGGTACACCAGATTTTTGTCCAGCAACGAGCCGAGCCACCGCAGGACATCGTCCTCCAACGCCGCGGCGTCGCCTGTATGACCCCTGCACATGTCCTGCACAGCGTCCACGGCACAACCGCCGACGAAGACGGCAAGCTGGCGGAACAGGGTCTGCTCGTCCGGCGGCAGCAGATGGTAGCTCCAGGCGATGGCGTCACGCATGGTTCGCTGCCGCGCCGGCAGGTCACCCGCTCCATCATTCAGGAGTGGTAAGCAGTGGTCCAGCCGCGCCAGCAACGCTTTGGGCGGCAGGAGCTTGAGACGCGGGGCGGCCAACTCGAGCGCCAGCGGCAGCCCATCCAAGCGGGTGCAGATCGTGGCGACGATGGGCGCGTTCGTGGCCGTGAGCGCGAAGTCGGGCTTGACCTCACGCGCACGCTGCATGAACAAGGTGATCGCCGGAGCCTCCGCGAGGGCCGTCGGAGACGCCACGTCCGCGGGACGGGGCAAGGCCAACGGTGTCACAGGATACTCATGTTCGCCCCGCAAGTGCAAGGCGGCGCGGCTCGTTACCAGGATCTTCAGGTGGGGGCTCGTCGAGAGCCAATCCGCCATCAGCGGCGCCGCCGCGGCCACATGCTCGAAGTTGTCGAGCAGAAGTAGCATGTGCCGGTCGCGTAGGTACGCGCGTACACCCTCGCATGAAGATCGTCCACCAACATCCCGCAAACCGACCGTCCTCGCGATAGTTGGAGTCACCGCGCCAGAATCGCTGATGGCGGCTAGCGCAACGAAGACGACGCCATCGGCGAACGCGGCCGCAAGATCGGCCGCCACCGCTAAGCCCAAGCGCGTCTTACCCACGCCGGCGGGGCCGGTCAGGGTGAGCACATGCGCGTGCGGATGTAGGACCAGCGCGCGCACGGCGTCGATATCTCGCTCCCGACCGATGAGCGGCGTGGGCGGTAGAGGCAGATTAGATGGGGCGTGCGAGGGGGCTGGATGGATCGCCAGTGGCCCCTGGTGACGCGCTGCCACCTCGAACGCGGAGCGATCCGGCGATGAGAGCTGGAGAGCATCGGCTAACAAGCGAACGGTGTCCTTGCGCGGGACATGCTGCACACCGCGCTCCATCCCGTTGATGCTGCGCTCGCTGACGCCGGCCCGCTCCGCCAGTTCCTCCTGCGTCAGGCCGACCATTACTCGATAGTGTCGGAGCACATCGCCAAAAGCGGACTGTCGCTCCAGATCATGCGTCGCGTCCATCGTCGCACCGCCAGGTCAACCGGGATCCCCGCTTCTATGTCGCCATATACATAATGCTAACACGCCGCGGAGAGCTTCGGCCAGAATATTTGATTTTGCGGCTTCTCTTGCGGCTTTTTCGTGGTCGAGGCGCGGCGGATGAGGCAGACTGGGAAGCAAGATGTCGCGGGCACGTCCGCGCTACGATCGACGACGTTCCTCAGAGGGGGAGCCACAAAGGAGGGAGCCACGCGATGGATGAAACAGCCCCGGTGTTGCCCTCGGATCTCGCTACGTTCCGCGATATCCATACCGACATATTCGGCGCCGTCCCTCCGCTGACAGCCGCGCGCTTCACCATCGGGGCGTCCGTCGATCCGGACTTCCTCCGCCTCGTCGAACAGATGCACACGCATGTGTTTTACTCCGATCTCTTCGACGCCAAGATCCTTCACTTGATGGCGTGGGGCATCTTGCTCACCTGTGGGGACAGGCCAGCCCAGTCGCACGCATTGGCCGCCCGGCGGGCCGGCGCATCTTGGGAGGAACTGCATTTCGTTGCCGAGCTTGCCTGCGTCATCGCGGGCGGCTTGAGTCCGCTGAGTGAGGGCGCCGCGCTGCTAACGCAACTGAAGGACGATGAACAAAACGGACCGGAGCGCCGTATCGAGCACGGGAGCGACGGGAGGGTAGAATCATGCACGGGGTAGGCGCGGGGTCGACGCGGGGTAACGCATGCACGGTAGGCGCGGGGTGCATAATCACGGGCGCGGGGTTGACGCGGGGTAGATGCTCGTACGCTTGGAGCACGTTCATCGTCGTCTGATAGGCGCTGGTTCGCACCGCTGGAGCGGATGGTCGACAACAGACCGGATCGTATTAATGGGAGGGGAGATTCATGAACGACTTTGTCGTCAAAAGCATCATCACCGTGCAGCACATTCTCGGCGTCATACAAGAGCGAGCGCGGCAGGCCCACCGGGGACAGGGCATGGTCGAGTATGCCCTCATCCTCGCGTTCATCGCGCTGGTCGTCGTGGCTGCGGTGAAACTCGTGGGTCCCGCTGTCGCCAACACGTTCAACAATGTCACGAATACCTTGAACAACAGCGGCACTCCAGTGCCAGGGGCCACACCTACACCCTGAGAACACGCGGTTACCTGTGGTAGCGCGGGGCGAAGGCTTACATCGGCGCGCGTTGCGAGGTCCTCACATGCCTGTACGACTTGACAGGGGCTTCGGTGCGTTTCAGCCGACCATAATGGAATTCTCAGTGTATGGTAGAGGCTATACATCAAAGTTATCGTTCCATGATGGAGGCTACTGATGCACACCAAGACGTTGTACGCGATCATGGCGCTGGCGTTGCTCGGCGTGACGATAAGGAATGACGCTGTGGCCCAGGCCGTAACGGGACAGCACACGGTCATGGCGCCGGCACACCAATTCCGATCATTGGGCGTTGTGTTGCCCCATGTCCTTGTGACCGCGATGGCTTTCCAACCCAACGGCGTCATCTACGCGGGCGGCCGCTACCTCATCCCGGTCAACGATCCGCACGCTACACCTCCCGTGCTCGTCGCCGGCAGCGTCTGGGCTGTGTCCCATGACCACGGGGCCCATTGGGCGACGCAGATCAGCTCAACGGCCCAGACATCGCCAAACACGCAACTTTGGCGTCGTTCGACGGTCTGGCCGGATAGCTTTACCGCCAACAGCATTGCCGTGGACCCCATCAACCCAAGGATCATCTATGTGGCCGGGTGCATGAGCGATCAAACATGCGCCGGTTCCTTCGGGGGGCACTATGTCCTCCGTTCAGTGGACGGCGGCCGCACATGGCACGACGCCCTGCTGTTCAGCCGGGTTCCCGCTTCCCACGGCAACGTCGTGGTGACCCCGTTGCTCCAGCAGATCCTGCGACGGGGAGGGACGCAGTTGACACAAGCCTATGACGTCGTCGTGGACCCACACAACGACAAACGCGTCTATGCCTGCGTATCGGGCCTGGGTATGCTGCGTAGCGACGACGGCGCGCGCTCGTGGCGCTACGCCGCGCAGCCCCTATGGCTGAACGGGCGCTGTGAACTGCTGATTGATCCGCTCAACAGCAAGGTTTTCTACAGCCTCGATCGGCAGAACAAGGTCCTATACCGCACCACGGACAGCGGGGCGTCGTGGACTGTTCGTTCGGCGTTCGCCGAGTACAACCAGGATATCCTCGTGTTATCAGGGCTGACCCCGCTCGGCCGTGCGCTCTACATGAACGGCCTCAATGGACTCTATGCCAGCATAGATGGTGGAGCACATTGGAGGTTAGTCATCAAGCCGCCAATGATCGGCGGCATGGGACCGAGCATCCGAGGCAACGGAGGTTGGATTACCGCGTTCCTACCGCGATCGAATACGCAACCAGAGGGGCTGTACGCGACGCAGGATGGGAGCCCTTGGCGCCTCGCCGTCAATACCGATCTATACGGCTTGCGCTACTACGGCGCGTTAGACTTCACAGCCTACACCAACGGCAGCACACGGTTGTGGGAAGATCACGGCGCTCGCGTCGTCTACACGGCGGCACAGACGGGCGGACTGTACCGATGGAGCGGGGGATTGTGAAACGGATTAAGCATGCCATCTTGGCGCTCATGCTGCTGGGAGTCGGAATACCGTCCGCCATATTCGGCGCATCCGCAACTCGATCTGTCCCTTCCGCTCCTGTGGCTGGCAGATGTAGCGCCAATCTGGCATCGCCGGATCAACAAGGCCCCTACACCGCTGACTACTTCTCACCCGAGTTCGACTGGGCTCCTCGCACACCGGCCCCTGTCACTATCTATGTTGCGGCTTACGCGCCGAAGAGTGACGATCAAGCACCAACGATTACGGACGAGAAAGTGTTATACGGAAATCAGTTGGGGGCGTCTCCTAATGGGGATGGTGGGACATGGATCATTAGCTCGACACCCACCCAGATAGTACCTGGGCGCCTCTCAACTTTGTATTGCTACACGGCGACATGGACGGTACCAAGCGCAACGGGTACCTACTACCTCGCACTCACCTTCCACTTCCAAAACTTCACCGTCCTGGGCTACTATGTCAACGAAATGGTGGACGCCGCGCCGCAGACGTTCACGGGTCACTGGCACTGGCAGACGACGCTGACGGGCATCGGCGACCAGAATCCCGACAACAACGGATACAACTTGCTCAACCCGCGTATCGGCGGGAACACCATCACGGCCCAGACGACCTTCTACTTCGATGGCAACCCAGCGGCGACTCGCCTCGCGCCAGGGAGCCCACGCTCCACGAGTTACATTGACGGGGGCATGGTCAACCAGCGGGAACAGGGCGCCGACAACGTCTTCCACATCCCGCCCGCGTCCGTCTACGTGCCCTATCTCGCGCCCGGCCATGTCCACAGCGACAACGCGGGCGACCCGACGCCCTACAGCGCTGATCAGGGCGGGCCACAAGAGAATGTCGGCGTGTCAGTCGATCTGTGCGACGGCGTTGTACTCGCGTGCGTTGTCGGCAGCCACGCCTACCGCTACCGTGTCGTCGTGACGGAACCCGTCGTCCTACGGTCCCTTGCGCCCGCTACCTCCTATATCTACGCTGGCTCTTACGTCGTCGACAACGCCTTCACGGGGAACACCGCAGGCTACGGCTACGGCGCCAACGTCGGGGAGGGGCAAGGGTTCCTCTTCTATGCCAACCCCGGCGTCCCCGTCGCCGTTGGGCGCCCGCACGACCCGACCGTCGTCGACGTACAGTGGGACCCCGTCGACCCGAGCGCGTACGACAGCCACACGACCGTCACCTATAACCTCGACGTGTGCCCGGCGACCTCGTCGCCGGCGCCGGTCGACTCCTGCCAGCACTTCGACGGCTTGTCGACCCCTACCTATAATAACCTGGCCCTGGCCCCTGGGCTGTACACTGCCCACGTCTGGGCGATCTTCATCGTTCAGGGAGCGACCGGCCCGTACGAGATCGACAGCGAGGTACGGACCGGTGGGTGGAGTATCTCTCTCAGCCCGACGGCCACGGCCGTGCCGCCGACCGACACGTCCACGCCCGCTCCGACCGATACGCCGACACCCGTGCCGCCGACGGACACCCCGACATCCGCGCGCGGTGTAGCCACCCTGGCGCAGACCGTGGTCCCCTACGCCTGGGTCCGGACCTACCACGATGAGGACCCGGCGGCCCCCGACCAGCTCTATGCCTCCTCCTGGGGGCGCAATCCCGACCCCGCCACGTTCTACTGGCCGGCCGGGCGTCCCCTCCATCTACTCCCCGCTATCGACGAGGACCCGGCCGAGGTCCGACTCACGATCGACGACCTGGGCAACGGGGCCAGCGCCGTCCTCTATCCCGACAGTGTCACGGCCACCGACTACACACTGCTCGACGCCGGCGCGCTCGGCTCGTCCCATTGTCCGCCGACGGGGCGCGATGCGCGACAACTCGCGTACACGCACGACCCGCGCTACCCCGCCCAGGTCGACCCGTTCAGCCCCCGCGTCGCCCTCGTGTGGGCACCGGACGGCCTCGCGGGGACGCTGCCCCCGACGACTCTGCGCTGCGACGTGGCGTCGCTGCTCCGCGCGAATGGGCCGGCCACGCTGGTCTATCGGGTCCACGAAACGCTCGTCTTCGCGGCGCAATTCGCGGACCCGGCACCCGCCGTTGGAGGCATCAGGGACTGCGCAGCCCACCTCGCGCCCGTCCCCGCGGCCACGCCCTTCTCCGACGAGCCGGGCGTACCCGCGCCGGTGCCCGCGTTCGCGTCGGCGCGGGCGCCCGTGGGGCCATGCGCGGGCGGCGAGGTCGGTGTGGCCGCAGCGCGCCAGGCCCTCGACCACTGGCGGACCGAGCTCCACCTCGTCGACCCAGCCGGGGCTATCACCGCCCTGACCTACACGGCCACCGGGACCCTCCTGGACATCACGGTAACGGTCGAACGGACGGTGGCGCTGCGCTACCACCTGCTCGTCAGCCGCGAGGTGTCGCCATGAGCGCTATGAAACCGGGGCATGCCGCGCGTGGTCAATCCGTCGTCGAGTTCGCCCTTGTGCTGCCCGCGTTCGTGCTCGTCGGCCTGCTCTTTATCCAACTCTGTGTGCTTGGCGTGCGCTGGTATCAGCTGATTGGCGTCACGAGCACGGTCACGCGCTACGCCGCGGCTTACAATGGCGAGACGGTGGCGGTCGACGACAAAATCCGCACCATCGCGGAGGCTAGCGGCTTCCGCGACGACCACCTCTGGGTCGAGATCGATACCGACGCGGGCGCGGGGCCAGCCCACGCCGGCCTGGCGCATCGCGCCGATCTGGCGCGGGGAGCGGACGCGCCGGCGCCGGCGGGCTACAACGGCGACGTAACGGTGCGCCTGACGTACCAAGTCCCCCTGCTGTTCCATCTTTTCGGCGCCCAGGTCCCGGTCGGGGTCTCGCTCTCGCAGAGCAGCGCTGGCGCTTATGGGGGACTGGCACCATGACGACCCATCGTCTGCTCCCCGCTTGCCGGGCCTGGCGCCACGCCTGGCGCGGCTCGATCACGGTCCTGGCCGCGGTCACGCTCTACGCGATCGTTCTGCTCGGAGTCGCGGCGTGGGCCGGCATCCAGGAATGGGCCGACCACACCCTCGTGACGCGCCTCCTGGCGGGTGCCGCCGTCGACGCGAGCCACCGCACGGCGGATGGGGCCGATGTCGCCCGCGCGCCCGCGCTCACTTGCCTCGACCCCTCCTGTACGCCCGTGCCGTGTCCGACGGCGATCGCGGACGACCCCGACGGGACGACAGCGGCGGGGCAGGCATGCCGGGCGTTGTCGCGCGGCCTGCGCGAAGCCTTCCCCGGCGCGCACGCGCGCCTCGACGTGGCCGCGACGCTCGCGGCGACGCGCGTCTGGGTGCTCACTACGGGCGCGCATGACCCGGACACGCCAGGCCGCGTCTATCATTTCCCCACGGTCTGCCTCTCGACGGACGCCACGATCGGGGTGATCGGGCACGATGGGCTACGCTTCCACCACCACGCCCACGTCTGCGCGCAGACGGTGTACCGCTAGCGCGTGGTCGACGCGGACGACCGACATAGAAGAAGGAGGACTGGATCATGACCTATCTCTGGCGGCGGCGGCGCGGCACGCTCGTACTCGCCGCGCTGGTGGCCTTGGGAGTGTTTCTCGGCGGCTTCGCCTGGCTTGAGCGGGCGCAGGGCGCGTCGCGCCCCGGCACGGCCGTCCTGGTCGCGGCGCGGGACATCGGCGCGGGCGACACGCTCACGGGGGACCTGGTGCGCGCGTGGGAGGCCCCGCCGGGGGCTCCGCTGGGCGATGCGCCGGCCTTGGTCACCGATCTGCCACGCGTACTGGGTCGCCGGGTGCTCGCTCCCATCCTGGCTGACGAGCCGATCGCCCAGGCGCGCCTCGCCGGCCTCGGGAACAACACCGTCGTCACCGGGTCCGATCTAGCCCACGGCGACGCCCGCTACACCCTGCCCGTCGGCCCGCTCGCCGCGCCCTTACCGGGCCTCGCGGTCGGCGACGATGTGGAGATCCTGGCGGCCCTGCCGCAGGACCCCAGCAGCCCGGACATCACGGCTGCTGCGCAGCCCATCGATCCGCACGCGCGCGTGATCGCCGTGCAGGCCAATCCCGCCGCCGTCACGCTGGTCGTGCCGCGGACGGAGTTGGCGACACTCCTGTGGCTGCGCGGCCAGCACGCCACCTTCTCCTTCGCCACGGTCGGGGCGTCCGATCGCTCGACCGATATGCGCGGCGTCGGTCCCCGCGAGTTCGCGAGGTGGTACCATGTCCCCTCCCCGTAGCGCACACAGCCCGCAAGGCGGGCGTGGCCCGCGTGTCATCCTGGGCCTCCCACTCGCCGACGCGGCCGCTACGGAGGCGGCCGAGCGCGAGGGACTCACCGTCGTCGCCACCGCCGCGACGGCCGGCCTGCTCAAGCGCCAGGTCGCCGCCGTCCGCCCCGATGTCGCGCTCCTGCACGCCGCACTGCCTCACGCCGATCAGGGGCTCGTGGCCTCGTTCGCCCGCGCCGGCATCCCCACGCTCCTGCTCGTCGACGCGGGGGTGCGCCGGGGCGATGACGCGCTCGCCGGGCCGCCGTACCCGCCCTACATCCTCGCCCGGCAGGAGCGCCTCGGCTGTGTCGGCGTTGCGGCCTGGCCGCCCATCCCTGGCGAACTCCTCCTGCGCGCCGAGCAAGCTGCCGAGCACGCGCACCTCCTCGTGCAGGTCGGTCCGTTGGGGAGCGCGCGCAGCGCCGCGACGGGTGGCACGATCGCTCTCGTCGGCGAGGCCGGGGGGACGGGGAAGACGCAACTCGCCGCCAACCTCGCCGCCTACCTGGGCGTCGTCTGTGAGCGACGTGTCGCCCTCGTCGACCTGGACCTGCTGCGCGGCGCGCTCCATGACGCGCTCGGACTCGTCGCTCCGCCGGGCCGTGACCTGGAGGCGCTGCACGCCGCGGCCGCCCCCCTCGTGGCCACCACCATCGCCACGCTCGATGAGGGGCGCCATCACTCCGCCACGAAGGAGGATCTGATGGCCCTGTACCGCGCCGCCGCGCTCGACGCGGCGCGGGCGCTCGACCTCGCGCCCTACCTCGTCCCTTTCCCACGCGGTGGAGCTGGCCCGGCCGTCAATGTCCTGTGCGGGGTCACCACGCAGGACGCGGGCGACCGCGTAGCCAGCGATCTCCTCACCCTGCACGCGCTGGTCGACCTGTTGCGCGAGCGCTACGACGATGTGGTCCTCGACCTGGGCACGGGTGGCGACCTGGTGTGGCACGAGGAGCTAGCCGCCCGCGCCGACCTGGTGCTGGTCGTGACGGGGCCGCTGCCCGACACCGTTGAACGGGTGGCGCGCGGCCACGCCCGGCTGCTGCGCGCGACGGGCCTGGCGCCTGAGCGCTGCCGCCTCGTCGTCAACCACGCGCCGGCCGACGAGCGCGCCTTGCTGTCCCTGCATCGTATCGCGGGCCGCTTCCGCGACACGGGCGCGCCCATGGTCGCGGGGCTGATCGCGCACGACGGCGACCTGGTGGGGCGGGCGCTCCTGGAGACGCCCGACCAGCCACTACTGCCGGTGCTGCTCCCCGATGGCGCGGCCCGGCGCGCCCGCTTCGTACGTGGGATCGAAGACGTCGTCCGGCACGTCCGGCCGGGCCTGCTACCGGAGCGCGACACGGCGCTCACGACCCGCCTGCGTAGGCTCCTCGACGCGGCCCTCACGACCCGCCTGCGTAGGCTCCTCGACGCGGCCCTGGCCATACTCCGCGCCACGTCCGCGTCGAGGACCGCGTTCGTGATTGAGGGCCTGACGCCGCTGGAAGGAGGCACAGGTGGTCCTGACTAGAGAGTCAGCTTTGCACCGCCGCCGCGACGCCTCCGCCCTGGCGCGCAGGCCGGACTTGTCGGGCGAGGACTACTACGCCGCGGTGGCGACGCATGTGCGGGCCCTGGAAGGACCCGTGCAGGCGTACCTCGACGCCCACCCCAACGTGCCCGACGACGCGCGCGACGACGAGATCCGCGAGGCGCTGGTGCGCCCGCTGGTACAGCGCGCCAACCGCGCCGCCCAGGACGCATGGTTGCCCGTGCTGCCCGAGCACGAGGCGATCCGCGACATCTTCGCGCGCCTGCGGCGCGGCCACGGCCTCCTGGCCGCCCTGATCGAGGACGCGCCCACCACGGGTGTCACCGATGTCTTCATCAACGGCCCCGACCTTCCGGTCTGGGTCGAGCGGCGCGGACGCCTGGAGCGGCTCGATCTTGTCCTGTCGCGGAAAGAGATCGATGACTACGTCGACAAGTGGATCGACGACCAGCAGCACCCACTCAACGCGGTCAACTGGCGCGTGACGGCGCGCCGGCCGGGCCTGCGCATCACGCTGCTGCACGAGGCGGTGGCGCTGCACGGCCGGGCGATCGCCATCCGCATCCACCCGCCCGCGCCCCTATCGGGGCCGGCGTTGGCCGAGCGTGGTCTGATGCCCCTGGTCGCCTGGGAGTACCTGGCCGCGCTCTTCGTTCACGGCGCGGCCAACGTCGTCGTGGGCGGACCGATGGGTTCGGGCAAAACGACCCTGCTGCAGGCGCTGCTCCGTGCGCTAGGGCCGACGTGCCGTATCGCCACCATCGAGACCACTAACGAGTTGCTGTTGGGGCCGCATGTGGTGCAACTGGAGTGCCGTCCGGGCCAGCCGGGCGACCCCGAGCGCCGCGGCGAGGTGACGCAGCGTGACCTGGTGCAGGAGAGCCTGCGTCTGGGGGTACAGCGTGTCGTGGTGGGTGAGTGCCGCGGGGCCGAGGCCTTCGACATGCTCGCCGCGATGAGCATGGGCCACGACGGCAGCGCCACCACCGTCCACGGGGCCACGCCGACCGAGGCGCTCAACCGCCTCGTGCTGCTGTGCCTGTTCGCGGACAAGCCCGTCGAGGTGGCCTACGAACTGATCGCGCAGGCGGTCCACCTGGTCGCCGTTGTCGAGAAGCGGCCCGAGGGACGCCGGCTCACGGCGCTCACGGAAGTGGCGGGCCGCGTGGGCGTGAACTGGGTGCTGCAGGATATCCTGGTGTGGGAGGACGGGCGGCTCTGCCGCACCCGCTACGACGTCTCTGAACGCCTACGCCGGCGCGTCGAGGCGGCCGGGGGGCGCCTCCCGTCGCTCGATACCCTGCCCCTGGCGCGCGGCCAGGGGGGAGGCGTCCATGGGCGCGCTTAGTCCGCTGGCGCCCGTGCTGGGCACGCTGCTGGCCCTGGCCGCGGCCGCGACCTGCGCCGCCATCGTCCTCCTCGTCCTCATCCCGCCGCGCGCGCCCCTCGACACGGTAGCCCTGCTGTCCGACTATGAGGCGCGGCTGCGCTACGCGGGCGGGACGCCGCGCCCACGCCTGCCCGCGCGGGTACGGGAGCGGGTGCGGCGTCGCCTCACTCTGGCTGGCCCGCACGACTGGACGCTCCGGCACTTCGCCCTGGTGAGCGTGCTCGCGGGACTAGGCGGCGCGGTTATCGGGTGGGCGCTGCTCGGCGCGCCCCCCTTCGCCACGATCGGCTTCGTCGCGGGCGCCTACCTGCCGTGGGCCTGGCTCGGTCGCCTGGCCGAACGGCGCGAGGTGCGGCTGGCCCACCAGGTCGCGCATATGCTCCTACTCACCGCCGGCGCGGCCGCCGCGGCCATCCCGCCGCTGCGCATCCTGCGCGAGGTCCTGCCGCGGGCGCTCCAGCCCCCGCTCGCCGACATCCTGGACGACGCGCTGCGCCGCGCCGACCCGCGCCGTGGTCTGTCCACGGTGGGCTTCGCCGACGTCGTCGCCGACCTCGATGAGCGTCTGGAGAGCAACGCCTTCAGCCTGGCGCGCGCCGCCCTGGAGGAGAACGTGGCCGAGGGCGCCGATCTCTCCGCGTCGCTGGAGATGATCGCGACCCTGGCCCGACTCGACCTGACCTTCCGCCTGCACGTCCGCGCCACCTTCGCCACGGTGCGCGGGACGGCCAGCGTTATCCTCATCTTCCCGCTCGTCACCACCCTGCTGTTGCGCGTCGTCGACCCCGACCTGATCGCCGGCGCCTACAGCTCTCCGCTGGGCTGGCTCGTGGCCGCGATCGTCGCCGGGGCTAGCGTGGGCACGTACGCGCTGGCCACGCGCGGCGAGCGCCGGGCGGCGCGCGAGGCGGCGGGGAGGGCGGTGTAGCCATGATCGCGCATCTCATCCTCGCCCTGCTCGCGGCCCTCGTGACCGGCGGCCTCGTCCTGGCGGCGCCGGTCCTGACCACCGGCCTGACCGGCGCGCGCATCCGTGCGGGCGTCGGACGGCGCGCCCGTATCATCGCCCTGCCCCGTTCGCGTCGCGGACGGGTGGCCGCGCTCCACGCCGACCTCGTGCGAGCCGTGCTCGGCGACACGCGCGGTCCCGTCGGGCCGGGACTCGTCGCGCGCCGACCGGCGGAGGCGGGCATCCCCCGGCTGCGCTGGCTCCTGCTGCACGCGGGGGACGGCCAGCGCTCGATCGCCTGGCTGCGGCTGCAACAAGTCGAGGCGACCGTCGCCGCGCTGGTCATCGCCGGCGCCACCGGGCTGGCGTTGGGGCTCGTGCCCGCGACCTATTGTCTCCTCGCGCCGCTAGCCCTCCTCGCCGGCCAGCGCGTCCCGCTCCTTGTGCTCGCGCGGCGTGCCAGGGCGCGCCGGGCGCGGCTGCGCATCGAACTCGTCACGTTCCTCTACGGTCTGGCCTCGCTCGTGGTCCGGGGGCGGCCCGTCGAGCGCGCCCTGGACCGGCTCGCGCTCCGCCCCGGCGCGTTGGCGCGGGAGGTCGCTTTCGCGCGCGACCTGCACTTCGACGGCACGCCCATGGACGAGGCGTTGGAGATCCTGGCGGCGCGCTGCGGGAGCGAGGAGGTGCGCGACGCGATGAGCCTGATCGCAGCCACCCTTGGCGGCGCGGTCGCGCTGGAGCGCGCGGCGGCGATGTTCAAGGATTTGGCGGACAGCATCAGCCACGCGATCGACGAGGGGCGCAAGGAGGAGTTGGCCTACGCCGTCCTGCGCTTCACGGGGGTGGGAACAATCCTCGGCCTTTTCATCGCCGGGACAACGGTGCTCTACCCCGTCCTCTCCCAGGCCCTGCGGTCCTTTGTCCACGGAGGAGGCTGACGTGTTAGGGCTCCATCGCCGCCCGACCGCCCCGCTCCTGGCGGGACCCGGCCGCATCGTGACAATCTGGGGGCCGACCGGCAGCCCCGGCCGCTCGACGCTCGCCGCCGCGCTCGCCGGCGCTCTCGCCCCGACCGGCCGTGTCGTCCTGGTCGACGCCGACCGCTCACGCGGCGCGTTGGGCCCTCTTCTCGGCGTCGCGGGCGGCGGCGCCATCGTTGGCGCCGCCACCGCGCCCCCACCGCCTGGCCTCCCGTGCCGGCCGCGCGACCTGCACGAACATCGCGCGGGCTTCGCGCTGATCCGGGGCGTGCCAGGTCCGGCGCAAGAGGTCACACTCGATCCCGGCGACCTGGCGGCCCTGTTGGCGCGGCTGCGCGCATATGCCGACCTCGTCCTGGTTGACGTGGGCGCCGCGCTACCGCCGCGCGAGTTCGGCGCTGTCCATCGCGCGGCGTTGCGCGCGGCCGACCTCATCCTGGTAGTCGGGGCGTTGACCGAGGTCGGCCTCCCCGATCTGCTGCTACAAGCCCGACCACTCGTCGAACTGCTCGACCCACAGGAGGCTCGCACCTCACAGGGGGCTCGCGCCGGCGACGACGACGCGGGATCTCTAGATGTCGGCCCATCGGCGTGGTGCGTCCTGAACAAGGGGCATGGCCGCCTCCTCCGGCACGGTCCAGGGCGCGTCGCCGCCGAGACGGGTCTGCCCGTCGTCGCGACCCTGCCCCTTGACGCGCGCAACGTTGTGGCGGCTGAGGAGGCGCGCCTCCCGCTCACAGTGGCGCGGCCGCGCAGCCCTGTGGCGAACATTGTGGCGGGGTTGGCCGTCCGCCTCGAGCGGGCGTTGGTGACCGCCCCGGCGGGGCGTGGTAGCGGGCCTGGGTGCCGGGCGGCGGGTGTTAGACGTATATAAAGTAGGGGTAAGAAACGGAGGGGTGACACGATGTTCCGCTTGTTCATGCGCGACGGCCTCGTCGCGGGCGTCCTCCTGGCGCTTCTAGCTGGCGCCGCGACGCTGCTCGGCCTCCCAGTGGTCACGCCGCCTCCCGCCGCGCCCTGGAGCCTGGAGTTGGCGCGCCTCGGCGCCGACCCTATCCTCCTCGCGCGCGACGCCGCCCTCGCGACGTTCGGCCTCGCGACTCTAGTCGCGCTCGTGCGGCTCCTCTCGTCGGGATTGCGCCTCGTCGGGCGCGACTACCCGGCCATGGCGCATCTGGCCGAGGTCCTCGCCAGCGCGCTTGTGCGCCGCGTCGGCGCTCTCATCGGCGTGTCCCTGGCCGTGGCGCAGGGCGGCGGGCTGGCACGGGCGAGCGGGGCGCCGCGCCTCCCCGCCGGGGCGGCCTCCGTGTCGCTCTCAAGCCCTATCCAGCGGCCGGCTACTCCGCCCGTCCCGCGGACGCGATCCACCGCGCACGACACGCCGCGCCGGCCGATAACCCCTGCGGGGACAAGCGCGCGTCGCCCCCTCCGCCGCGTCGGCCTGGCGGTGCGCTACACCGTCCAGAGTGGCGACACGATGGAGGACGTGGCCGAGCGCTTCGGTCTGCCCAATTGGCGCCCGATCATGCGGGCCACGCGCGGCCTGCCCCAGCCGGTCGGCGGTCCTATCGCCGATCCGGCTCTCATCTTTCCGGGTCAGGTCCTGCTTATCCCGCTGCCGTGTCCGGCCCTGCGCGTGTCGGGCGACCACGTCCTGCATGTGGTCCAGCGGCAGGAATATCTAAGCGAGATCGCCGCGCGTTTTCTCGGTGACTGGCGCGCCTACAAAGCGATTGGCGCCCTGAATCGCGGCGTGCATCAGCCCGATGGCGGGGCGCTGGAGGACGACAATCTCATCCAGCCCGGCTGGGTGCTGCGCCTCCCCCAGGAGTATGTCGTCGCCGGACCGGATGGCGCCGCCGTGACACATCGGGTCATCGTGGACGATACCCGCACAGTCCACCTCCGGCGGGGCCTGCGCCCACGTCGTCCGGCGCCCTCGCCCGCGTCCCACCACGCCCCCGGCGCTCGCCAGGAACACGTCATGAGGCACGCGCGGCGACGCATCCACATGCGTCCGATCCCGCAGCCAAACGCGGCGACGCCTCTCCCGCCCGTCGCGCGCCGTCTGGCGCGGGGACAGAGCGCGCCGCCGCGCCAGGAGAGGGCACGCCGCTCCGTATCGAATCCACCACCGGCACGACAATGGTCCGGACATCCTCCGCGGAAAACGGGCCGCGCGGGATTGCCGCATCGCGCTGGCATCCACCCCAAGCGTCATGTCCATCCGAGAGGACAGGGGCGACCGCTCCCACCAGGGCAGCCCACGGCGTCCACCCTCACCGAGCCGCCACGACCCGTTCCCATGGCCTGGTCAGGCCGATACCACACCACCGGAGAGGGACGCCGGATACCCCCGCTGTCGCCCGTCACGGACGTCGGTCGCGCGCTGCCGCTCCCCCTGCTGCTGATCGTCGTCCCCCTGCTGGCGCTCGTCGCCCTCAAACGACGCCGGATCGTATCCACGGCCCAGACTATCCCAGCCCACACCCGGGCGCGCCTGGTACCCTCAATGCGCCGGGCTATCGAGGCCGTCCGAGGCGGCGTGCGTGGGCGACTGGAGGCGGCCGTGGACGCTAGTGGCGCGCGGGACGGTGACGGGGTCGCGCAGGTCATCACCCTGCTGGAAGGCGCGGGCGCGTACGTGGGCTTGTCCGAGAGCGGCGCCGCGCTAATCCGCACCGTCACGGTGGCCGCCGGCACGATCAGTGTGGTCATGGCCGCGCGGGGGCTCTCCGACGAGGCTCTCGTGGCACTAACCAGGAGGCTGGGCGACGTCCTGGGGGCCCCGGTGCGCGGCGAGAAGATCGCGGGGGCCAATGATCCGCGCGCCAGGTTGACGTTCAACCGCGCGGCGGTCGGCGCACACAGAGACGCGACCTCCAACCCGCCGCGGCCACACCCCGCCCCGCTCCTCATCCCCCTCGGCCGGACGGCGGAAGGAGCCGATCTCTACGTCAACCTCGCGTGCCTAGGTCCCGTCCTCATCGCCGGTGGCGCGCGGGGCGCGAACACCCTCGTAGCCACCCTGCTAACCAGCGCGTTGGCCCAGGCCGACCCCGCGCGCCTGCGGCTGCTCGTGTCGAGCAACGACGACGAACTGCGGGGCATCCTGCCGGCGCTGGAGCACCTGGAGGCGCCGCCGGCCGACGCGCGCGACGTGTCCGCGGCGGCGGGGATCGTGGCGCAGGCGCACACTCTCGTCCTGGAACGCTTCGCGGCCGGCGACGCGGGACCGGCTGCCCCCGCGTACCTGGTCGTGCTCGACACCGTCGAGGAACTGCGCGCCGACCCGCGAGCGCTGGATCGCCTGGACGTCATCTGCCGCAACGGCCGCGTCTGCGGCGTTCACGTCGTGGCGACGACGAGCGACCCGCGGGCCTTGGCTGCGGCGAGCTTGCTGGAGGCGTTCGAGACCCGCCTGGCACGCCCACTGAACCCAGAGGAGAGTCGCCTCCTGTACGACGACGACAGCGCGGCGCGGCTAGCCCCCGACGAGGCCCTTCTTAGGGCGGACACGACAGATACCGTTCGCCTCTCTCCCTTCACGCTCCCCTTACCCCTGGTGCGCGCGGTCATCGCGCACATCGCGGTCGCCCTCGCTCCTGAGCAGAACAACGAGGATGGCCAGGACGTGCCTTCCCTAGCCGACGTTATCGCGTCGCCTAAGGGGAGCAAGCCCTCATCACCGCTACGTGTCGCGCTCCCCGCCGATCAAGGAGGTATTCCCTCACGCCAAACAGCGCCGGACCTAACGGGGCCACCCGACGCATCCGTCGCGGCATCGGACGCTGATCGAGGCGACACCGCCGACATAGATACAGCCGCGACGCGTGGGGGAACAATCACTGGCGGTACCACAGTCGTCACCGCGGAGCCAGGGCGTGACGGCGCCGCCCCACGCGTGTCCGTCTCCACGGATGTCGCCCAGAGCAGGTCCGTCGCGCAGCCCGCGCGCGACCAGTGGATGGTCTCCTCCGACGGGGGTGAGCCGGCGACGGCGGCAGCCGAGGAACCCACGCAGTTCGTCAATGTGTGCGTGCTTGGCGGGATCACCGTGCGGGCGCGCGGCGCGCCGGTGGTCATGCAGCCCCGCGAGCAGCGCCTCCTCGCCGCGCTGGCGATCATGGGGCCAACGCCGGTGCGGCCGGACCGCCTCGTCGAGGCGCTCTTCGCGGACGACGATCCGCTGACGGGACAGGACAAGCTGCAACACTCCATCACCGATGTCCGGCTCGTGCTCAAAAAGGCGGGAGTGCCCGTCAAACGCGCGGGCGTGGTGCGTTACACGAGCGCCGGATACGGCCTCGACGCCGCCCTCGTGCGCGCGGACGCACATCTCTTCCAGGACCTGCTGCGCCGGAGCGAGACCGCCGACGCGCGGGAGCGTGGGGCGCTGCTGGCGCGCGCCGTCGAACTCTATAAGGGGGACCTGTGCGGGGACCAGGCACTGGACTGGGTCGAGGGCTACCGCTATGCCTGGCGCAAAGAGTACCTGGAGGCCCTGTACGAACTTGCCCTCTACTATGAACAGATCGAGAAAGACCCGCTCGGCGCGCTGCGGGTGGCGCGCCGCCTAGCCGCCGAGGAGCCGTTGCAAGACCACTACCATCAGATGGCGCTGGAGTTCATCGCCGCCACCGGCGATCTCGACGCGCTGGACCGCTACTATGAGGAGATGCGCGCGGTGTACGCGCGGTGCGACACGGAGATCGACGGTTATACTCAGGCGCTCGTAGAGCGCCTGCGCGCACAGGTGGAGCGTGAACGTCGGACACCGGACAGCCCAGCGGCTAGGGCCGGTTGATCAGGCTGAGCGGGAACGGCGCCGCGCAGGGCCTATGTCCCCGCCATGCGCGTCACACATGCATCACGTAGTAGCAGCGGGAATACAGGCATTTGGGATATCGTACCCTTCACTTAACTATAGGCAGCAAGGCATAGAGGCATGCACGACGCGCCCCATTACCTTTCACTAGCAATACTATGTAAAGTGCGGCGTCGGCTATCACCCCTAGCGCCATTATGCGCTTTGAGCCGCTGGCCTAAGACAACAGCACCTGGACTAATACTACAACGTTAGGTGGTCAGGATGAATCGAGAAGGCGGCGGAGGACACGTTTGCGATGGGAGCGGTGCGCGTTGTGGTTCTGACGCTGGGTATAGCGCAGCAGCGCGAGCGCCCGCTGCG
>JAABUL010001447.1_pt1 | contig 45451 bp, 39 predicted proteins | sample 5559151 | NCBI WGS metagenome assembly JAABUL01 (sample SAMN10711876, study PRJNA513368) | rock metagenome | isolation source: Antarctica rocks | place: Antarctica: Victoria Land, Pudding Butte sud
TCCGTATAACTTTAGAGAGGATATACCTCGAAATTAGTAGTTATTTAGACTTAAAGTAGGTATATAATAGTCCCTTACTATAGCTACTAATTAAGCTACCGTCTAGCTCCCTCTTAATAAGCTCTTAGTATTCTACTTTACGGTCCTTAAACTCGTAAGCGGTATATAACCGCTTAAGACCTATAGAGCGGCGGAGCTATATAAAGTACTTCTTTAAAAGTAACTATCCTTCCCGCCTTAGGACTATAAGTATAAGGTTATCGAATAACTATAGGTCGAAGAATAAGGTTATAATTCGTAGTCGGAGCTTAGGTATTAAGGTAGCGGTATTACTATAGTACCTCGTAGCGTTACGCTTAGTAAGAATACGTCTAATTATACGGACGGTAATATTAATACCGAGCTCTAGGTAGTAGTTAATAAGATTAGCCTAAGTAGCCTTTTAAAGAGGATTAGTATATAGGGCGACTAGGTCGTCGATAAGGTTAGGCGTTAACTTTATAATCCCGCTAGTAGGTATATTAATTATATAGCTAAACGGGAAAAGGTATAATAGAGATAAGTAGTAGGGAGTAATATAGTATACTTAAGTTATAAATTTCTCGAGATATAAATAAAGATTTAGAGAGTAAATAAAGGACTAAGGAGTAAAATATCGCGTACGCTATTTAAATAGATAAGAGATAATTTAAAGGAAGTATTATATAGCTCTATAGTATCGCGACTATAGCTAAGATATATATATATAGAGGTATAGTAGTAGTATAGTAGTTAAGATAAGGAGTTTACTTCGGGTAAGTAAAGTTAAATTTTAGAACTAAAATACTAATACTAATATCTATTAACTACGCTTTTAGGCAATACTAGGAGCTTATTCTCCTATATAATTACTAATATTATATTCTCTAGGCCTTAATATATTATATCTACTTATCTCCTAGTTACGCTAGTCCTCTTTTTCTCTAGTAACTCTAGATCCTCTATTATACTATACCTCGTAGGCGTCTTACTTACGCGGCTAGTCTTTAGCTTACTCTCTATTAGTAGAGGAGTCTTTTTATCTTCGTACGTCTCCGGCTACTTCCCCTTATAGTAATTATATAGTACCGACTAGTCTAAGGCCTTATAATTACTATAGATACCTCCGAACTAGTTTCTAATACGACGATACTCCTATAATAGTTAGTAGAGCTTTTTCTTCTCTAGTTATATAGTAGAAACCGACCTCGAATAGCCCCCTACCCTTAACGTATCTTAAGTACTTATTATCGTTACTATCTATATCCTTCTTAACTTTACTACTAGAGAACGTTAGCTAAAGTACGCCGCTTATAGAGAATAATAGTATTTAAGTATTATATATACTAGCTCTAAATTAATAAGGTATTAATCCTACTTAGGCGCGTACCGTACTACTCTAGATTATTATTCTTATCTCGAAGTAAGATTAGATTACTATTCTTCGAGTTTATAATCTCTTCTTACTTATTATTAAGGTTAAAGCTAGCGTCTTTAAGCTATATAACGTTAGCTATAAGATCTCTTATCCCCTTAACTAAAGGTAGTTAACTTACTATACTACTAGTTATATCCTAGTAAATAGTACTATCCCTCGTCGTACCTTAGAGCGTATTATAGTTAATAGGTATAATAAAGAGGTATTTAGTAGAGAATTTATATAACTAATTATACGGGTAATTAGGAATCGAATAAGCTTAGTATATTCTAGTATATACTAAAAGGAGGAGTATAGAATATTAAGGTTTAAGAAAGAAAGCTAAAGAGAGGGCGGGTACTAATAAATTAAATAGTAAGAGGCTCTATATAATAATATAGGCTATATAACCGTATAATAGGCTTATACGGCTATAACGATATAGTTATATCGGCTTATAACGCTAGCTACCGCTTATAAAAGCGTATATACTTATTAGTATATACGGCCAACCTTAGATCTAGTATATAAGCTCGGTTATACGCGTAAGAATAGCGTTCTTAAGTATTATATAAGCTAACTACGCCGGAAATACCGTTGCTTTACCGCTACTAACGTAGCCGACTCGCTAGAGAGGATATCCTATATATAAAAGACGAGACGGAGACTTTTTAAGGTATTAGGGTAAGAAAGCTCGAAAGTACTAGTAATACGATAGTAATAGAGGATAAAACGATTATTTAAAGTATTATATAGAGTAATACCGCCGAGTCCTTAGTCGCTTTATATATTTATAGTAGTCTAACTTCGGAGAAAGAAAATCTAGCTAGGTTAAAATTATAAATTTTTAGAATTAAAATACTAATACTAGGCTATATTAGCCTCGCCTTTAAGTATCTTTAGGAGCTTATTCTCTAGTATAATTAATAAATCCGAGAATCTCTAGAATCCGATATACGCTATCCGCTTATACTACTATTAGACCCCTTAGCTTTTTACTCTACTACCTAGAGCTCCTTACCTATTATAGTAGAAGGTACGCGCCGCTTAATTATCGTCTTTCTACTTCTTCTCCTCTTATATAGCGCGAGTAGCCGCCCTCTCTACCTTCTTCTCCTCTATAAAACTATAGTACCTCTTAGCTAAGTTATAGATATAATTTCTATAGGTACTACTATAGTACTCTTAAAGGTATATATATTACTATAATAGTTAGTAGGGCTTTTTCTTCTCTAGTTATATAGTAGAAACTAACCGCGAATAGCCTAGTACTTACCCTATTCCCTAGCTAAGGTCTAGGATATAATACTAGATTCCTTATATACTTATTATAAGTACTTATTTAGAGAATACTACTACGATATATTAGTAACGGAGAAGAATAATAAGTACGTATTATATAGACTAGCTCTAGATTAGTACTATATTAATATATACCTCTTACTTAGTAACTATTTCGAACGTCCCCTAGAGATTAATTTAGATCTTAAATTATCGAGGTAGGTTTATAATCTCTTTCTACTTATTACTAAGGTTAAAGCCGGCGACTTCGAGCTATATAACGTTAGCTTTAAGATCTCTTACCCCCTAAAGTAAAGGCTACTTACTCGGTTATTACGGATATCGAGTAGGTAGGTAATACTATTATCTCTATCCTTAATATATTTACTAAGACTAAGATATACTATTAAGATATAGTATTTAAAGAAGCTCTAAGAGTATTTATACGGATAATTAGGAATAGAATAAGCTTAATAGAGTATAGTATATATAGTATATAAGAGGTATAATATATCGAGTTATAAGGAAGAAGGAAGTAGATTTAGCGGCGAGAGCGCCTTATATAGTAAAAGGTACTATATATTTACTTATAATATAAGGCTTCTAATATTTATATAGCACTAGTAGACGATAGTTGTAATAGTAGTATAGTACTATCTTCTAAGAGTAGCTCGTAAAGATAAGATAGAATTTATACGTATATATTTACCTCTCCTTACTTCGCCTATATTACTATATCTAGACTAGTTAATAACGACTAAGGGAGCGTTATTTAGACTATTTGTATTACGTAGTTATAAAAAAAAGAGCTCTAACTAGCGCCGTCGACGCCACCATGCTAGTTAAGCTATTTTAATTCCATGTCCTTTTGGGTCGACTTAGTCCGCCGTAGTGAGCTAGTGTCGTGTCGGGCCGAACCTTGAGCCTACTCGAAACGGTGCTGTTCGTTCCGCTTCTGCAGATCGGTTCGAGGCTGGCATCATCCCCTGGCGTATTCACTTCTGCATCATTGGAATGGATCTAATCAAGCAGGGCTGGAGCATAGCGAAAGACCCAAAGCAGACCTCGTGGGTATGGCCTCTGGTATTGCTTGCGGACGCTGTGCTGTCAGTAGCGATAGTCTTGAAGATCCCCTGTAAGTCTACTACCATTCTATCCTACGCCTGTAGTCGAATTGGCCTGATGTTAACATTGACTAGACACCGAGATTGATTGGGTGGCATACATGCAGCAGGTGGGGCAGTATGTCGGAGGTGAACGCGACTACATCAAGCTGTATGGCGACACGGGTCCTCTGGTCTACCCGGCAGCACACGTCTACATTTATCGTGCGCTCTACGCCATAACAGATCAGGGACAAGATATCAAACTGGCCCAGTACATCTTCATTGGACTCTACCTTGCCACCTTACTTCTGGTCATGCAATGCTACCGTGCCGCGAAGGTTCCGCCATATATCTTCCCACTCTTGATCCTGAGCAAAAGGCTGCACTCCGTTTTCCTCTTGCGATTGTTCAATGACTGCTTTGCTGTCTTCTTCTTGTTCTTGGCTATCTACTGCTATCAGCGACGACTATGGTCGGTTGGATCATTCGTGTACAGCATTGGCCTGGGGGTCAAGATGAGCCTCTTGCTTGCTCTTCCAGCAATTGGAGTTGTGCTTTGGCAAGCAATCGGGCGAAACCGAGCGCTGCGTCAGGCTATGTTCATCGGCCAAGTACAGGTGAGCAGAGTCAAGACAGCTTCGTATGCTGTTACTAATGTCTTGGCAGATATTACTTGCGTTTCCGTTCTTGCTCAAGAATCCTTGGGGATACCTTTCAAGAGCGTTCGAATTCAGCCGCCAGTTCCTTTTCAAGTGGACCGTAAATTGGCGATTCATGGGAGAGGAGCGCTTCTTGTCAAAAGAGTTCTCGTACGCCTTGCTAGCTGGACATATCTCGCTTGTTGCCGTATTTATCTCAACAAGGTGGGTTCGCCTGCCTTTCGTGGACATCCTCGAGCAGCTCGTCTCGCCGCCGCCGGTAGCCGAGCAGGCCAAACTTGCACGGAAGACGAATCCGAACTTCATCCTCACCGCCATCCTCACATCCGTCCTGATTGGATGCCAGTTCGCGCGCAGTTTGCACTACCAGTTTTATGCATACGTTGCCTGGACCACACCCTTCCTGCTCTGGCGCAGTGGCATGCATCCGATAGCGATATATGCCATCTGGGCTGCTCAAGAATGGGCATGGAATGTGTATCCCAGTACGGATACCAGCTCGATCCAGGTCATCATCTGCATCAAGCTTGCGGTCCTGAATATCTGGATGGGGACTGTGAAACCTGAAGATGCTCCCGCCGCTGAGAAGGGCAAATCCAAGCAAGCCGAATGATGCTCAGCGTTCTTCATCTTCTGAGTCCGATGGCGGCATCTGCGGTCCCTCGTCCTCGGACTCATCATCATATGTCGACTTCTTGGTCGCAAACTCCGCTGGCCACCACGACATCTTCCGCCACGCCCTCTCGTCTCTCACAACATTCACAATTCGGCCTCCGAGCTTATTGTCTCGGTCCGCCTGAGTGGAAGTATCGACCACGACGAAGGACCCACGCTTCATCCAGACGGTTGATCGGAAGCGTGACTCCAGCTCGGCAAGAATGGTCTGTCCGCTGGGAAGCTCAAGTTGGTAGAGATTCTTACCAGAGGCTTGCTTCACCTGACCAATAATGTGGGAGCTTGGAAGTGTATCAGGAGGTGTTGTAGTCTCGTCGGCTATGGCGTGCAGCTCACGCTTGCTACGAGGCATTATTGGCTAATCTGGTGATGTTTTCCTGGAGGTGGCAGTTGAGCGGTAAGCTTGCAGATAGCCGCAGGGATGAGCTAAATTATGGCGTGGAGGTGATCTAGTGATTCTGGGGACGGCCGCTGTGATGTCTGCAGGTGGTGAGGTGCTTGCAAGGAACTATCGTGGGTTTGAGTAAGATCTAGATGCAATGCCCGAACTAGAGTTGTCAAGAAGGTGTCACCACTGGCCAGGAAGAGGGATCGGACAATTTCACATGCAGTCAAAACTGTCAAGATTTCACCCCCACCACGCGCTAATTGAAGCGACCTGCACCTGTTCTTTTGAGCCACACCAAAGCTTGGGTCCATGTCGCGATAGCTCATATCGTCACGATGCACAACGTGCGGCTATTAGGTTGCAACGCTACCTTCATCTCGTCTTGTTCCGTTGCAAATATCGGAGCCAAGATGGAGGGGAGGCCTAGCGCCACATGTACGGGCCTGTGCTTCTCCTACACAAATCTCTCTGTCTGCACGCGATTGCGGCATTATCTCGTATCCGTAGGTTGATGGAGGTACCTCTCGACTGTTACACGGAGCATGATGCGGTGAGATAACGCAAGGGCACACTTTGGCATCATCTGGATCCTCCCAGCCTCGAGCCAGTGTTTGTTATCTTCAGGCATATGCTTTGTTTACCACGTCAGAGTTTCATTCGCCAGCAGGACGGCCACAGCACATTTCCATTGGACGTCTGCAGATCCACTTCGAGCGACGTGCAGGTATAGATGTTCTCCTTACTAAGAAAGAGCAGTGGTCGCAAGGACAGCGAATCGAAAGCGTTATCGCCCTTCGCTTGCTCCCCCGAGACTTCGCGGAACAGAATCGTCGGCAGAAACGTTGACATCGACGACGATGACCTTGACGACAACGATGGCGATGAAGAAGACGCACGCCTGCCCACTCGCCGAACCACACAGCAGACCTCGTACTTCGACCGGCCCCGACATGATTATGGAGAGGAAGAAGAAGAAGAGCAGGAGGAGGTCGAGGACGAGGACGCCATAGATACGCCACTGTTACCCATGTTCTCGTCGGCACATCTTGACAGACTGCCATTGTACAACATCACACACGCTATACGACTGTTGATCGTGCAAAAATGCGAAACTACATTATCATGGGATCAATTACGCAGCCCACAGGTCAGCCAGTTTCTCGTCAAGCCGATACAGAACCAGATACGGTCCAACCACTTCAATCGTGCTACGCTGTGTGCATTGATTGCGAACTGTTTACAATTCCAGAAAGAGGCCCAGATGCAGCCCGGAAATATCGGCGTGCTCAGAACCAGAGCATTGATGAGCGAATTGCTCGCCATGAGGTTGGTCAAGGAGTTCAGCACTCGCGAGCTAATCGACGCCTTATCGTACGACTTCGACCCTCTCCAAGGAATGTCGCCGCCACCCACTGCGGCAGGTAATCAAGGGCGACCAGGCCAGCAACCGCAAGGCCCCGGACAATGGCAGAGAACTGGAGCAAAGGTTGCGCGGGTCAGCACCGTCGAGGTTGCTATCAAGGCTCAAGCCAAGCGGTTCCTAGCCCACCAACTTGTCGTTCAGCATCTGGAGGCTATCTGGGCTGGAGCGGTCGTGTTCCACTCCGAAGCTGACAATCTACACCGCAAGCCGTCTGCTTCAGAGGAGCCGGCAAATCGTGGCAGAGGTTATGGCACAGTCAACGAGCAGACTCCCAGTGCTCTCCCAGCTGACTCCGTACTGTCTCGCAAAGCTCACGGAACACGACCTAACAAGAAGCCTGTTGACCAGACGTTCGCTCGCCGCTCTGTCACGATCTACAATCCTCGCGATGCATCACTTTTCAAGCTAAGTCGGTTGCGAGTTCCGCGATACAGGCAGATCTTCAGCACTCTATCGTTCGCCACCATGCTTGGTCTGTTCCTTGCTGTGCTGGCAGAGAGGAGTCTACACATAACTCCCCTAGAAGTGGTCTTCTGGTTTTGGTCCGCTGGCTACATGCTTGACGAGATCGTCGGCTTCACAGAACAAGGGTTTGGCCTCTACATTCTCAGCTTCTGGAATGCCTTTGACCTAGGAATCCTGCTTCTCTTCATGATGTATTACTGCCTCCGACTATATGGCATCATCGTCGCGGAGGAGGGCAAGCATCTGATCGCCAATTCTGCGTATGATGTGCTTGCATCCACCGCCATCTTGCTCTTCCCACGTCTGTTCAGCGTGCTGGACCACTACCGCTATTTCTCCCAACTGCTCATTGCCTTCCGCATGATGGCTCAAGACTTGGCCGCCATTCTGGTACTCATCCTGATTTCATGCTCTGGGTTCTTCATTGCATTCACGTTGTCGTTCGCTGATGAGAGGACGGATGCCAACGCAGTCATCTATCAACTCTTCCAGATTCTGATGGGCTTCACGCCGGCAGCATGGGACAAGTGGCAGTCCTACAACATGCTCGGCAAAGCTATTATGACGATATTCCTGGTCATCTGCCACTTCCTCATCGTTACGATACTGATTACAGTGCTGACGAACAGCTTCATGGCGATCGTACAAAACGCAAACGAAGAACATCAGTTTTTGTTCGCAATCAACACCATCTCAATGGTCAAGTCGGACGCGTTGTTCAGCTACATCGCACCTACCAATGTGTTTGCATGGATACTCAGCCCTTTGCGGTACATCGTACCCTTTCGACAGTACGTGAAGACGAACCGTACCGTCATCAAGGTCACGCACTTTCCGATGTTGTTCGCCATCTTCACATACGAGCGCTTGATACTGTCGCACACGAGCTATGGACCAGATGACTTACTCGAACAACAGCCGAAGCATCAGAGCCAGCCGCTGGCGTTCAGCATCAACAAAGTACCTGACGTGTTCAGTCCCGGCCACCGACTGCTTCGAGAACCATCCGTGGTTAGCTTCCACAAGGATCAAGCTCTCGACGAAGTGTTCCGACGACCGTTCAGAGGCAGTACAGTACGCACGACGGCACGCAATATGCAATCCGATAGACGACAGTCAACAAATGCAGTCGACAAATGGATGCAAGTCGCAGACGAGGAAGGCGGGGCCAGTCCGCCTATGGAACAGCCTATGAGTGTTGTTGAGCAGCTAGAATTTCAACGACCAAGAGCCAGGCGTGCAGCAACTGATGACCGACTGAAGGTGGTGCGCAGCCGTGACTTCTCGATGGCAACTCGAAGCTTGGGCAGCGATACCGATGTGCGGCAGCGATATCCTTCAAGGAGACCTTACAAGATTAGCGAGGAGGGTGAAGACCCATTGCTCATGAGCACCGACACATTACCGCAAGAGACAGACGCAGACGGCGATGATGAGATCAATGCCTCGTCCGATCTGTTGAGGCCTGTCCTCGGTGAAAGCGCCCTGTCGACCGTTGAAAAGTCGACCCCAACGCCGCATCGAGGGACCGATGACGACGACGACTTCTTCCACACTCCGACTACCACGCGCTCGCCAATGATGCAATTTTCGTCTGGTCAGCCTTTGCTACGACGGTCGCCAGAAGCAACGCTTGGCAGCCGTACTCCACTCCAGTCGAAGGTCGTGCAGAAGCCGAGACCAAATATGCGGAAAGTCTCAACGAATACTGCTCTGTTTGCACCGGAACAGGCTAATGATTCGTCTTCGACCAACGCACCCCGACCGTTCAAGCCAAACACCAATAGAATTAACACTACTGGAGGTACAGCAACGCCGATTCCGGTGAACTTGCTGCCGGGTCAACGTACGCCCAAGTTAAAGCCTCCTAAAGCACGGCCAGTCATGCCAGGGAGACAGCAGACAGCTCCAGGTGGCGTGGGAGGATTCGGTATGTCATTCCTTGACATCAAGCCGCGAGATATCAGGAAGCCTTCCTTCAATGCTCGTGCGCTCGATCTTGCCTCAGAAATCGGCGACAATCGGTGGGCTGCTGGAGGCATTGACGCTGGTGGGATTTCTGGTATGCCGGCCTCCTTCAGCGAACAGCTTTTCCGCGAACGTGAGCTCGCGCAAGAACGACGGGAAGCACGCCAGCGCAGCGCGGATGAAGAGAAGGGCATGGTCAATCGAATCATGCTTGCACGAATGCACACTCTGGAGGAAGGCTTCAGGGAGGTTCTTACAGAGATCAAGCACATGTCGCGCTCAAACGCGGCTAGCTCGCGTCGAGACAGCGATGCTGAGAATGGTCCGAGCACGCGTACTTCTGTGACGCCCATGGTCAGGCAGGTGGGAGATGGCAGTAAATCAAAAAGAAGTCCGAAGAAGCGTGAACGGCCGCAGGTCAAAGGCAAGCAGGCTTTACGCTCTGTCGAGGCTGTAGGGATGGACGAGCAGGAAGCACCGAGCCCAGAGAGTCCAAAGTCCGTTGTTGAGCCTGCCATGTTGGAGGACAACGATGTAGGTGGTGGTGACGACGGTGATGAGCGGCCTGGCACTGCGATACGGACGCCAGAGCCTGGCACGCGGAGCGCTTGATTGCAAGTTTCGGAATGTTGGATTATGTGTGACTGCGTTTGGCGGGATAATGGTTTCGGCTTTGTGAGCGTTCGGATTTCTCTTCAGCGTTGAGCATCTCTTCTTCCTTGTACGAACACTGCATAGCGTCCCCTTTTGAGTCTGACACACATAATTTAGCATGCACTGCTTCGAAATCGCTTTGCCGCTGGCTCATATTGCAGAGTGCACCAAGCCGTGTCTCCTCTGCATAGCTCATGCACAGCAACGTAGCTATCTGCATAACTCACCAATCCTCTCTTGCACGGTGACCGCTCGTACGCTCGTACGAAGGTATGCAAGATTGATGCGGACGCTGCGTCCGCACCGCTTAGAAAGAAAAGTGGAGACCTCGACGGTCGTAATGATCCGGCTCTATACTTTGCAACTTTGGCTTCAAGGTTTTGGTCTGGACGGGCAAACCTTTGTACAAAACTTGTGCATGGGAACGATGTTGACGTAGAGAGCTCGATCCAGGCGCATCGGTACGCTCGCATGTCGGGAGACATATAAAAGAGCTCATCCACGGCAGCTTCAAAAGTATACCACTTCTCATACCTACGTTCTTCTCATCCCACATCTCCGATCTCACCTCTACATTTCACAACAATGCAGGCGGCGCCCAAGCCAAAGTCCGTCCTGGGCTACCATCGCATCCTCTCACCTACTGCTGGCGTTCGCGTGTCGCCACTATGTCTTGGGGCGATGAACTTTGGCGATGTTTGATGAGATCCTTTCCACTTCCCTGAAGTAGATCTGCTGACTCGATACAGGCATGGAGCTCATTCATGGGGGAGTGCGACAAGGACACGACCTTCGAGATCTTGGACTACTTCTATGACCAAGGCGGCAACTTCATTGACACCGCCAATAACTACCAGAACGAGGAGAGCGAGACTTGGATTGGAGAATGGATGGAGAAACGAGGTGTGAGGGATCAAATGGTGTTGGCTACGAAGGTCAGGACCTCGATGATGATAATGCTTTCCTTTGCTAAGAATTGGCCAGTACACCACGGGGTATCGGTCCGCGACAGATTCGAAGGCCATTCAAAGCAACTACACCGGAAACAACGCGAAGAGCCTTCACCTCAGCCTGGAGGCCAGTCTGAAGAAGCTCAAGACAAGCTACGTTGATGTCCTGTATGTCCACTGGTGGGACTATACCGTAGGTCTTGATGGCGCTCTACTTTGATGTCAGCGACACTGCTGACCCTTACCTCTTCTCTGCTCAAGGCCAGCATCCCAGAGATCATGAAGTCTCTGAACACCGTCGCAGATCAAGGCAAGGTTTTGTACCTAGGCATCAGCGACACACCAGCTTGGATCGTATCGAAAGCCAACCAGTACGCTCGCGATCATGGCTTACGTCAATTCGTGGTATAAAAAGGCCAGTGGTCTGCTGCGAAGAGAGACTTTGAGCGCGACATCATTCCCATGTGCGAGAGCGAGGGCAGTGAGTGTGCAGAGATGTACAGTATTCGTAGAAGATTTGCTGATTGAACGTGAACAGTGGGCCTTGCACCCTGGGGTGCTTTAGGTGGTGGCAACTTCAAGACAGAGGAGCAATGGAAAGCCGAAGAACGTCGCAAGACACTCCCAGCTACTGAAACCGACCATGCTGTCAGCAAAGTTCTCGAGAAGAAGGCTGAAGAGAAAGGCACAATCATGACGTCTATTGCGTTTGTCTCGCTCGATGATTCGAAGTGACGACCATCAGCTAATTCAACAACAGGCTGAGCTATGTGATGCACAAAACGCCCAACGTCTTCCCAATAGTCGGTGGCCGCAAACTCGAGCACCTCAAAGGCAACATTGAGGCACTTTCGATCAAGCTCTCCCCGGAAGACATCGAAGAGATCGACGACGCATACCCTTTCGAATACGGTTTCCCGAACGACTTCCTCTTTATGGGGCAGAAGGTGCCGTCGTTGAAGGGCAGTGACGTGTTTTTGACCCAGATGAGCGCTCATATCGATGTTACCGAACGTCCGAAACCGATTGAGCCTCGACAGAACGCAGAGTGAGCAGTTCACACGGAAGCGTGGTGCTAAGATAGCGATGGAGCAAGCCAGGAGATGCTTGGTCATAGTTAACATGCCGCTCGACTTGAGCGCCGCCTTCGGCACCACGCCTCTTCCAAAACTCACTACACGCTAAGCAGCATCCCCCCATCCAAGCATCTCCTCAATCCTCTTCTGCTCTCTCTTGTCCGCCTCTCCCACATCCTCCACCAACCCCCTGCTCCTCGCATCCTCTACTAGATCCACAAACTCCTGCTCACCCGCGTCCGCTTTCTCCTTAAACACTGCCCAATTCTCCCGCATCCACTGCGCGTCCCCTCCCGCTGCCGGAATCATGAACCCAGACTCCATAGCCGCCACTAGCCCTCCCATAACAACAACGCCTCTCAGACTCGTATCCGGTGGCGTTCGCCCCTTAGCCTGAGGCAACGGCAATCCGCAGACGGAGCCCCATGCGTGCTCGATCTGGCGGATGAGGTCTTCCCAGTCCTCATGGGTACGTGTAGGTCCTGTGCGGACCCAGGCGAAGATCTGGTTCGAGGTCTGGCGTTTACCTGCTACATACCGAGGAGCGTCGTTGACGTCCTTGAAAGCGACGTTTACGAAGTTTCTGAGGGCAGTGAATTTGTTGGCGTGGATGGTAGTGATGGCGGCGGCAAGTTCGTCTTGTTGAGATATGCTTAGCGGGCAGCAGTGGTAGACTTCGTAGAAAGGCATATTGAGGTGTTCTTTTCGAATAACCGAGAAAGCTGTGAGTGTGGCCGCTAGGTATATATCAAGGCGGCTATAGGTGTGGTGAGATCGTCTGGAAGTCCGCGATGGATCTTATAAGCCCCGTAGCGCTGGTTGATTATGTGAACAGCAAAGGTTCTTACTGTACCGAGTTTCGCGCTGCGGATCTCTGGAAGCTGTAGAGCTTCGAGCTGCACAATGACAGATCCGGGAAAGGGAGTTTGTGGGCATTGGGATAAGGTAATTGGTTCAAAGCACGAAGGGGTTATGGGAACTTTCAACGGGTTAGCAGCAATACGTCCACATTGTTGTGGTTGTTTAGTCGATAGTAGAAAAGCTCGCAGGTGAGCATTCGGAGCCAGAGTCTCACAGCATCGTTTTGGGCCGAAGGTAGAGAGCCCCAAACCGCATCTCTGCAGGACCAGTATATTGCGACTAATTGCCGTGAAGCACTGATATTGACACACTGCACACGCTGCCAAGTTCGCTGAATGTTGAGAATCGTGGGTATAGTCGCAGACCTCCTACTTGCCTCCATGGCCAACACATCTTCCCCAAGCTACACACCGTTAGCAATGTCACCTCATCTAACACTTACGCCGAATCGGTACTCACCAGGCAATCCACACCCAAACCCAACCATCAGATACACCAAGAAAATCACCACCACCACCAAAAGCACCATCAATTTCATATTCTTCCACCACATCCTCCTCCTCAACCCCTTACTCCTCACCCTGAAATCCCTCGCACTCCCGCCAAGCTTATCCGTCTTGTCGACCAACAAATCAATCCTCTCGCCCCTCTCTAGCACACGCTCAATGTTCTCCGTCATGATCCCTCTTACATTATCAAGCTCATTCTGCACGTTCGCAAACGCATCGTTCTGCCCCGCCTTCGTGGTCCCGTACTCTACCATCAATTGCTTGAGCTGAGAATTGAACGCCGCTGCGCCGTAGGCCGGTAGCGAGGAGAAGTTTGTTCGTTCGGCGTCGTATTCTTTTAGGAAGCGCTTTTTGATCTCCACCAAGTAGCCGAACGATATGCGCCGTGAGAAGTCGCCTTTCGCGACTACGAGGTATGTGAGACCGCCGCCGCTGAGGCCGTCTGAACTGGAGACTGAGGGTGGCGCATCGGCGATGTAGTGGATGTTGTGTTGGTCTTGAGCACGTGGTTAGTGTGCGCTTCGGCCGTCTGGAAAGGGGATATACTACCATGGGTATACGTAAGCTGGTGAAGGTTGAAAGTGTTAGCAAGATGATACTAGACCGGGGAGAGACCTGTAGACAACCGGTGCCCTTCAACCCACTAGTACCTACCTTTTGAGGCGTATTATGATCAATCTTGGGAAGTATAATGCTGGCGAGGGAGCTGGTGCCTGAGATAGCGGAGGAGGTGTGTTCGGCGAGGATGGTGGAGTGGTAGGCGATGCAGCCGTAGAGGAGCGGCGATGCTGGTGTTGATGAGGATGCCATGGCGGCGGCGATGTATGGTGTTCCTCAGTGGCAGATCGATGCTCAAGGGGGTTTTGAGACTGTTATGGATCCGTTGTACTGCAACAATTGTTGCGACGAGAAGTTGTAAGAAGAATAACAGCCGCAGCGCAACAGCAACAGCAAGTCGAAGTGAAGGCAGCTTTTGGCGCCCAGCAATGACAGCAATGACGAAGAGGCTCCGAACTTGACTACGGCAGACCAAAAGTGAGAACATGGCACAACATTAAGTTCGAAGAGCAGCCAATACTGCAGCTATGTGTCTCAACGCTCACGCAATCGAGCATATCGTAGGTAGTCGCCGCTACGTGTTTTGCCTCCAGCGCCAACGCTAAACACTACGCATCAAGCAATTCGTCCAGCCAAGCCGAGCAATCGCCATTGGGGTATCTCAATCGTTCAAAGCACCACTCAATCGTTTGAAGCACCACTCAATCGTTCAAAGCAACCACCTCGACCGCTTCGAAGCAACCACCTCAATCCCACCCACCCTCATCATCGTCGTCGATCACCTTAGAAGACCCGGACTTCCGCTTCCCACCAAGACTCGGCCGTCCCCTCTTCCTCGGAGTCGCGCCTGCACTCGATGCCTTCCTCTTCCTGCCTCTGCCTCCACCACTCGCAGGAGGTAGCGACGGGCTCTTCTTGCTGTGCTCGCTCGGCGTGTCGTACCCGTTCGCCAGCTCTGCATCATCAGCTTCGTCTCCAGAGCCGACTTTGACGTCGTTGTCGACTGAGTGAAGCTCCGCGAAAGCGCTGCACATGGCGCGGCAGCCATCTTCGTCGCTGAATGGCGCGCAAATGTCGGCGACACGCTTGAGAAAGGCATCAGTGAGTTGTGGGGCATTGGTCGAGCGATTTGGTGCCTTGTTTGTATCCTTATCCTTCTGCTGCTTCGTCTTGATCAAGTGCCTCTGCATGTTCCAGATGCGTGAGAGGAATGCGCGCGTTTCGAACACCAAGGTAAGGATCTGGGAGGCGATGGCTAGCTGATGAAGTCTCTTCGGGTCGACGTCTGCAATCGCTGATGTTGGCGCCGTGTCCGTCTGCATGGAGTCAGATGTCCCATTGGGCTGGCTGTTTGGTGCCACCAACCCTTCCACACCCATCTTGAGCACCTCGCTCTCGATAGCCTGGGCTAAGCTTGAGCCCGTGCCATGGAACAGCTTATCAAGCGCGGCCAGCAATGGCAGCAGGTCTTCGACACGATCGTACTCAAAGAAAGCCAAGTTCTCCAGGCAAAATCGCGCGAAAAGGAAATGCTGCGCGACAGCAGCGTTGGCAGGATCGAAGTCAAGCTTCTGCGCCATACTGATCAAGAACTTCTTGCGCATTGCTGCTTTCCCAGCTTTCAAGACCTCCCATGTCAATTGCATCTTGGCTGTGGGCGGCTGCCCCGAGAACCCAGTCGAGTCGCCGATGACCTGCTGTTGGTAGTTGAAAGTCCACTGTACAGCTCGCATGTACTCTCTCTCGTAGAGATTCTCATGCTTCGCACCCTGCAGCTTGTGCTCCTTGAATACGTCGCTGGCGACAGCCTTGTTGGGACAGGTCTCAAGAGCCACAAAGGCTCGCGCGCTCTCTTGCGGATGCACCAAGCCTTGCTTGTTGATACTAACAACAAGTCTCGCCGCAACGAACGCAGGCTCGTCGCAGGAAGACACAGCAATGTTGATGATCTGCGAGATGAACCGCTGTGCCATTGCAATGGAAGCACCATCTTGATCAGTGGCCACATATGTCTTGGTTAGGCGATCGGTGCCGCTTGCAATGCCGGTACCTAGCTCCATGCCATCTTCGGTCACTTCTGGTGTTTCCTGCGCGATAAAGAACGCTTCGAGACCACGGAGAAGAACCTCTAGCAGCGTAGGCTGGCGTTCCTTGAACACCTCCTCGAAGGCATGCTCGACATCTTTCCTTAAGAAGAGTTTGGGCCTGGCCTGGGCTACCAAACACACAGCCTCCAATGCGACGACGCGGATCACCAATTGGCGCTTCGGACTAGTGAACGAACAGAGCGCCTCAACCATAAGATCAGCGACCGAGTTGCCCTTGTACCAATCGAGCTTTTTCTTGAATTCAGGCAGGAAGCTGTCAAGGTTGCAGGCGTTCCCGAACTCGCCCGCGATCTTGACAAGCCTGATCAGCTTCTTGCCGTTTGGATCATCACCTGCAAATTGCTCGTCGCGCAGACCTGCAACTTGGACCAAGAGTGAAAGCATGAGAGTTGCGATACGTTGTGTGCCGTTAATGAGATTGCTGATAGTCCAAAGACATGGGACGGCCTCGCTGAGTTCAGCCTTCTGGAGTCTTGTGACGCTCTTCAGCAGCGTCTGCTGCATCTTCTCCAACACTTCGCGGTTCATGATCGACTTGTGGGGCAGAACATAGCGTAAGATGATGACGACCGAGCGATAGACATCCAGATCGTCGTTGCTGTCCAGATTCTGCGTGTAGGGTTCTAGACGCTCCAGTTGCGTGGGCGTGAAGAGGTCTGGGCTGGCTCTAGCGAAGATTGTCAATGAGCGCAAAATGCCGCTCTGAGGTGGTGAGCCTGGTATCTCGTTGTTGTCGATGGTGCCATCGAACAGCACATCCACGAGAGTACGACACACTCGCGCATTTGCCTCTGCGAACTTTGACTTGCCAAGCAGGCGCGTGAGCAGTGCCTCTAGCACTTTAAGAACATCGTCGTTGCGCTCAACGGTCTCGATGAAAAGAGCCGCGTGAGTTTTAAACGCGAGCTTGGCTTTGACTGCGCCCTCTCCTTCCAGCTTCATCTTGTATAGCGGATGGAACCAGATCTCTTCAATGGTCGTGCGGGCAATCTCCACAACGCTCTCCTCCGTGTCCTCAATACGAGCGATGATAGCGTTCGAGATTGCGGAGCGAATGGCGGTGGAGTTGTTGTGGATGTACAGGTCCTTGAGCATCTTCATTGCTCGCTTGCGTACGCTGATTGCGCCATCGTTGGTGCGAAGAATGATCGTCTTGCAGACTGTCGAGCCAAGGGCAGGTCGGAGAGAGACGCACTTCTCGATCAGACCGAGTGCTGAGTCACGTACCAGAGGCGAACTGTCTCCAGCACAACGAAGAATGTGGTTCAAGATGTATGCGTTGCGTTCAAGCAGGGTTGCGTCCTTCTCCAGTAGAGTGACGACACTTTTCAAGGCACGACTCCTGACCGTAGACGCCGAATGCTCGCCGCTCATCGCGGAAAGAAGGATAGTGAACATCTTATTGAAGGCCTTGCAGAATGGAGAGTTCAAGGTGATGACCATGGCGGCCAGTTTACCGACAGCGGTGGTCAGGTTGTTAAGGCCTCCATTAGCGTCGAGCCAATGCGAATCGGTGAGCATTTTCTTCAACTTGAAGTCCAGATCTTTCGATGAACGTGGCGAGTCGCTAGCATCAGAATCTGTCGAGCCTTCGCGCCTGTGGGCGGCCAGGTATGCCCATTGCATGAGATGGTAGCCTCTGGCAGTCTTTAGCTGCGCATCATCATTGGTGTTGCGCTCGTCGATGTACTCGATCACGATGCGATGCGGCCCATTGAAAGACAGCACCGATCGCGCATCGAGGCCGCCTGTCTCCAGCTGAGCAACCATGTCTCGCAACGGGCGAGCAGCGGGTGAGTCGTTAGTGTCGATGGCGCCGGCTGCGTTACGTGCAGCGATCTGTAACTCCAGTATACCAGATCCCATATTGCCGAGCAGCTCCAGGGCGAATGTTCTTGAAGGTGCGGGGCTTATTTCTTTTTCGATGATACCGATCATGCGCATTGTGAGGGCGCGCAAAAGTAGCTCTGCGGCGGGCCAATCTGGCGTTCCGAGGCAGCTGAGGAAGTCGGCGGTGAAGATGTCGAGAAGTTTTCGATATGGTTCCTCGCTGGACTTTGATGTCGATAGAGCACGCTGTATAAGGACGTGCACCACGTACTGAGCATTCGACTGTGCGGCATCATGCAAAGGCTTCGTGATGTCCACCAGGCTGTTGTTACCTCCCGACTTCTTCTTTGCTGCGACTTTGATATTGTCATCATCCGAATCTTCCTCTTCGGATTCTTCTTCAGACTCCTCGTCTTCCTCCTCATCGGCCTCATCGTCATGTGCTCTGCTGCGAAGCTTCAACGCCTCACTACTCTTAGTAGCACTAGTTTGTATCAGTCGCATCAGCAACGCAGAAACAAGTTGTATTGGCTTGGCATCGGGCAGTCGATACTGACGAGCGCTCTGCTTGGTCGCAGGCAGTTTCTCCAGTGAGACCAGAATCTCGTCGAAGATCCATCGTCTCTGCTCGGTGTACTTAGTGAAGATCTTGGCCAGCACATCCATGGCACTTCTGCGCAAGGACTCAAAGTTCTGGATGCCGATGGCGGAGTCTCGTTCGGTAGTGGCATTCTCGGCGAAGATCAGCGTCTTGCAGAGCGTTTCAACACTCGATATGGCGGTTTCGTCTAATTCTGTTTTCACGAGCAGGTCGCCCAGCAATCGTACGCCCTTCGTGGCTGCATTTAAGATAGTGACGACCTCCTTGCGATTGTCCGACAGAATGGTGAACTTGGGGTTCGCTGGTGGCGCTTCCTTCTCTCCACGCATGCGTTCTCGTACTGACGCGGGCTCTTGCACGACCGCCATGAGGAAGCCTTCCACAACACCTCTGAGGCCATCGAGCATAATCCGGAGGTAGTCTTCGGACTGAAGTTCCTTCGTCTGCGGCAGTCCTGCCATGATCAAAGTTATGGTCCGCAATGCCGACAGGCCTCCTTCAGCGGCTCTGAGCTTCGACAGCCATTCTTCGATATCTTGCTCGGACCAATCCTCGCCTGCTGATAGAGATGCGGACTCCAGTGAAGTCACCGGGGGCTCACAGAGTCTCTGTACGAGGGACAGGTGCTCAACCTCGATGTTACCCAGTCTTCCAGAAGTGGCGGCCTTGTGCACCAGCGATTCCAGCTTGCTCTGAATGTGAGTCTGCAAGACAGGCATCGACTCATCACCCATGTCGTGAACGTTGAAGATCTCAGCAGCACTTGTTGAGACAGCTCCAGAAGTGTCAGGTTGCAGGTCATCCTGGGCTTGGAAGATCTCGAGCAACAGGTTGTGAAGGTTCTGCTCAGCTACGTCGCCTTTCTGCTTTTGAGAAGCACTGATGACACGGCTGGCCGACGACCCTTGAGCGCCAGAAGAAGTGTCGTCCGATCCTGGCACATATTGGAACTGTGCGCGCTCTGCGGGTGTTAGGCTGTTCGAAACCACGACAGCTTTGACTTTGCGCTGCTGTGAGGAAGGTCCTGTGGTATAGCCACTACCATTTGTCTGTTGTGCTGGCAGTGTGGACAGAGCTGTTTCATCCGGCTGCGGCAAGTCCTTGGGCACCGGCGACTCCGGGGTCAAGTATCGGAAGGGGATATCGGCCTTGTCGAACACCATCTTGGCGAAAGAACTGAGCTTGGTGGTAGAGAGTTTCAGCGCCGGCTTCGCACCATTCACGGGCTGTGCTGGACCACGACTCTTGAACTGGTACTTTGTCAGGGTATTCGGATCAAGAAGCTTTTGCACATCATTCAGCGACTGTTGATATCGTTGGGAGGCCGTCTCAGCATTGGAAGCTCCAGCACTTAGCTGATATAGTAGATTTCGCCCAATCTCGGCCTCTGTGTTGTCTGCGAAAAGCGAAGGAGCGTTGGTTGGTAGAGCGAGCGGTGGTGGTATTATAGCTGGGAATATAGAGTTAGCTCATATGTCTGGTGGACACGTCACGTGCGGGACGACATAATGTATAGCAGGGCCAGGTGAAAGAGGGACGGACCTGGACTGAAAGGAATGATGGAGCTCAGCGGGGTGTATGGGAGTGCCTGTTCGACTGTGGGCATGCGAGGCCTGGTGGAGGCATTGGGTGCGAGGCCGTTGCTTGGGCCTGGGTGGCCGTTTGGCTGCCAGGAGCCGTCCATCTTGGCTTAAAAAGGTGCGTCTTGCGTGCAGGCTGCTAACCTCTCGTCCATGCTTCTCGGTGTTTGTAACGACTGCGGCGCCAACGGAGAAGGCCGTGTGGGTTGGTGGTGCTCTTCTGTTTCGTGGAGAAGATATTAGTACGCAGTCGATTAGTACATTGCGTCACGACAATCCGGCAGCGGCTGGCATGGTGCGATGGCTCTGGCTGTCGACATAGATGTACTGCGAAGATGTCGTTTGCAAGACGAATGTTGTCGTTGTAGCTCGGTGGAGTAATTCTGCCAAGGCGGTGTAAAATGGCAATCGCGACCGAGATTCGCGATCGCGAATCCCTGCCAAACCTTAAATGCCCTTAAACCCCAAAGAGGAAGCTGCCATCCCGAAATTCTCCAGCAAGAGCTTCACTTGTCGAGCATATATCCTTCACAACCACCCCTCCTTTCACAACCCCAACCCGGAGACCGAACCACGTGCACACTCGGTCATACGAGCAATGGCATCCATAGGCGCCCTAATCTTCTGCACCGCCTGCGGCTCCCTCCTCGACCCCAACACCGGCCGCACCACCCACCTCACCTGCTCCACCTGCGGCACCCGCAACCTCGACAGCTCCTCCAAAGTCGTCGTCACCCACTCCAAACCCTCCGCCTTCCCTTCCACACTCCGCACGCGCTTACGGTCAGATGTGCAGGAGATGACGGAGGAGGACATGCAGACGGAGGCGACGATCAAGCACACGTGCGAGAAGTGCGGGACGGAGGAGGTGAGGTATCATGAGAGGCAGTTGAGAGGGGCGGATGAGGGGAGTACGATTTTTTATACGTGTCCGGGGTGTGGGTGGAGGTGGAATACGAATAATTGAGAAGCCTCGTTTCTATTGATACGCCTACGCTATGCTTGATGGTCACGGCAAGGCTATGCAGCGACCTCCTGCGATGGGATTGTCGCATATTCCATGCCGCCACTCCTCTCGAAGTCGGCCATGTCCAACGCAACGACAATGCTCTCCCGAACGACTTGCTCCGGATCATTGAGGAACTTCTTCAGCACATCCTCTACACCCTCCTCCTCTCCGAGACTGCCGAGCGCTTCAGCAGCTTCATGGCGCACCATACTTGCTTCCTTGGTGTCGCTGAGGCATTCTACCAAGCTCGGTATCGAGGCCGGATGTGAGAGCTGCCCAAAGACGAAAGCAATCTCATGCCGGAACAGCGCAGACGGGTCCTTGAAGCCTTCTGCAAGCGCAAGAATGGCTGGTTTGGCGGTCGGAAGATCCGGAGGAGAAGCGAGGTCGCGGAGCGCGAACATGGCTCGGTAGCGTTGGAAGAGCGGGAATGATGTGTCCAGGAGTGTCTGTTGCAGGTCGGGTATCGATGGTTTGGCATTCGCTTGTGAGGCAAGTGGAGGTGCTGGGTCGATGGATGCGAAGTCGCTCTGCTTCAACTGCTCGACTGTTCTCGACTGTCCGTTCGCCCACTCGATCCTTGCAATAGCAATCTCACACGTCTCGCGAACCACTTCTTCTTCATCTTCATCTTGCCATCTCTCCTTCAACAGAGGTAAACTTCCAGCATCGTTCAGTGCGCCCAGAGCTTCCGCGGCTTCGTGTCTGCACATCGCATCCTCCTGCCTGTCCTCGATCACCGCCCGTAGGTACGGTATCGCTGCATCGTTTCCAGACTGACCTAGACAGTACGCGAGCTCGTGCTTTAGTAGTGCAGATGGCGAGGTGAAAGCTGCTGCGATGGCTTCGATCGCAGGGATTGTCTCAGATGCGGCAGGCTGCTGAGATGCGAGATGCTTGAGTGAAAAGAGGGCGCGGAAGCGGGCTGCTAGGGATGCATTTTCATTCGTCAGAACGTCGCGGAGCGGCTTGACTGCGTCGTCGACGGCCATGTTGGTGGTCTAGAAAGGATAGGTGAATATCGATGGTTCGTGCGATCTTCAATTTGAAGCACAGACCGAGAAATATTTCGAGATCGACCCCGCAGCAGGGGTCCAAATCGTGGCTTCCGATGTGGCTGCCACGTGGGTACCTCCGCGGGGGAGATCTCACTCTGCTCAGCTCGACAGCTTCAGCTTCAACATTTCAGAGAGAACAACTCTACAGCAGGGGAGATCTTCGAACACAAGAACGCGATGCCGACCGATCCGGCAACATCCCGGCCCCTCCCCGACTCCGCCATCCAACGCATAGTCTTCCTCACCCCCCTCGTCCACATCTACACCATCCCCCCTCTCACCTCCACCCGCGGCTTCAGCGCCTCCACCTGGACCGCTCCACCCCACCCTACCGCCCAAGAAATCTTCACGGCGCGCGTACGAATCATAGAAACTTCGATCGACGGCGCCATCAAAGCCGACATAGTCCTCGAGGACCCTACCTCAGGAGATTTATTCGCCGCGGCGCCGTACACGAGTAGTGCGGTGGTGCAGCAGGCGAATGATAGTAGTCGGTTCTTTGCGGTGAGGGTGGTGGGGGAGGGCGGAATGAAGGCGACGTTGGGGATGGGGTTTGAGGAGAGGAGTGATGCGCTGGACTGGAATATTGCGTTGAGTGAGATGAGGAAGGTGCTTGGGTTCGAGCAAGGTGGGCAGGGGAAGGGTGGTGCGGCGGAGGAGGCGGAGAAGCAAGACTTTAGTTTGAAGGAGGGCGAGAGTATTCATATACAGGTTGGGAGTAGAGGAAGCAGAAGGCCGGAAGCCTCTGATAGCACTTCTACTGGCGACAACAGTGCTGCGCTGTTCTCGATAGCGCCGCCTCCGGGCTCCGCGGGTACGACACATTCAGATGCACCCTCTATCGCGCCACCTCCAGCTGCCAGCGGAAAGACGGCGCAAGAGCTCGGGTTTGACGATGGAGAGTTCGGCGAGTTTCAATGATGCCGCTTACTCTAAATGGATATATTCTCTATTTTTATCCAGGCCTCATCTCGGTCGGAAGAAGACGAACAGCAGGCCCATTGCGGCGACTCCAGTTGCAGCGCCTTGCAAAGCCGTAGTCGTGACGTCGACTTTCTTCAGCTGGACAACCCGCTCGCTGAACAGGTCTTGGAAGCTTTCGACGTAGCTGTCCCATGCAGCAGACCAGGTCTCGGGGCGCCTTTGCGACGTTGGAGCATCAGTCGGAAATGCAGTCGGAAGGGCTTTGGTAGATATGTCGGAAACTTCAGCAGCTTCCTGAGGCAGTACTTCGCCGGCCGCAAGTGGTACCTCGCCAACATCGTGTGGAGCCATCACGGCTCGACTTACAGATTGCTCCAGGCTCGGATCCAGAGGTGTATCGGCCTCCTCCATAGCTTCGATAGCTGCAGGCACAGGCTCCACAACCTCATCAACCTGCTTCACAACCTCTTCAGCAACCACTGGTGCCCCTTTGAACCCACTCTTCTCATCAACAACCCTCTCCACCTCCCTCACAATCTTCCGCCGCCTATACGGCTCAAAAATCGCGATCTGCGCCAGCAACAGTATAATATTTAACCCCATCAGCCCAAACGTCACCCACGTACTATTCCTCCTAATAGTATCACTCCAAATCTGCTCCTCATGATACTGCTTCCTCTCCAACCGCTCCAACAAACTCCTCGTGCTCTCCAAATTTCGGTCCGCGTCCGCCAACCCGTTCCGCGCGTGCTGCACCGCTTGCTCATTCGTATGTTCGGACCGCACGAGGCTCATATACCGCTCTAGATCCGCCGGGCTCCAGGACGATTTCCGCTCTAGCAGGGCGACGATTTCCTTCTGGTCAGCGCCTTGCTTCAAGTGCGCTTCTTGGTGGACAGTGCGTGCGGAGTCGGCGATGAGGATTTTGGTTCGCACTGATTCTTCTTGGGCAGCGATGCGGGAGCGCAGGGCTTCGATGCCGGAGTAGTCGGTGCCGGTGTAGACGTTTATGTGTTGGCCGGCGATGGAAGCGCGGGCGAGGATGGAGTCGGCGATGCGTGTCAAGCGCTTCGAGAAGTCGGAGCGGCGACGTTCGGTGGAGGAGGGGAGGGCTTGTTCGTGGGAGGTGGTCGTTGGGTCAATTTCAGCTGTTGTGGTAGGTGTTTCGTTCGAGGGTGTTATAGTGGGCTGGGTTGAGGTTGGGATGTCTCGGGCTTGCTTCTGGGCTTCATCGCGGAGTATACGAGTGGTAGTGAAGTGCCGGAGGCCAACTGCTCCAGTTATTCGTGGTGGTCTCTCGTCTACAATTCGTTGTCGTACCGCGAACCGGCAGTCTGAGCACGTCCATCTTGGTGCTGGGCGCTGCGGTTGCAACGCCAGGAGTGTTATCGCTGCGACATCGTATGCTCTCGGAATGCGTCGCTGCGACCTAAAGGCTTGAGCGACAGCATGAGTGACTGACAGATTCATCGCTGTCGACTTGTCACAAGCTCAATGCTCTCCCCGAAGACTGCATTTGCGGCGAGTTCGGGAAAGAGAGGTCCGTGTCACATCTCAATTAGGAAGCTGTGGGATGTGATTAGCGACAGCGCATCCCATCGAAAATATCTGTGGAAGCATACCTACCTTGAATCAAGTGTCCACAACTCATCCAACAGCCTTCTATTCTGTACACAGTCCTCATCATGGACTCCTCCACCGACCCACTCATGGCCATGAAACGGCCCTTCAAAGACCCCAAATTCATCTTCTTCACCGATTTCGATGGAACGATCACGCTCAAAGACAGCAATGATTTCATGGTACGCTCTCCTTCTATATCCCCCCTTCACGACCAACTTTGACCGACAATCCAGACAGACAACATAGGCTTCGGCGGCGACCTTCGCCGGCAAGGCAACCGGGACGTCCTCGAAGGCCGCAAGACCTTCCGGGACTCCTTCCAGGAAATGATTGATTCCGTCAACCGACCTTTCCCCGAGTGCGTGGATTATCTTGTCGAGAACATCGAGCTGGATCCGTACTTTAATGAGTACTTCCAATGGGCGCTGAAGAACGAGGTCCCGACTGTGGTGGTGTCGTCCGGGATGACGCCGATTATTCGTGCGATTCTGAAGAACCTTGTGGGCCCGGATCACGACAAGTTGGACATTGTTAGTAATGAGGTGATGGCGTTGCCGGGGAAGACGATTGACCAGGAGGGCGGGTGGACTATCAAGTATCATGATGAGAGGTAAGCTTGGCCTTCATCAATTGCTCAACTTTCGTCGCTGACGATTGTCCAGCGGCTTTGGCCACGATAAGAGTCTCACGCTCCGCCCATACGCACAGCAGCCCGCTGATGTACGGCCAACGATGTTCTACGCTGGAGACGGCGTGTCAGACTTGTCCGCCGCACGGGAGACGGATCTCCTGTTCGCGAAGAAAGGCCACGACCTGATCCGCTATTGTGTCAAGGAGAACGTGCCTTTCACGGTCTTTGAAGACTGGTCGACCATCCTGGAGAAGGTAAAGGACATTGTCGAAGGCAAAACGACCGTCCATGAAGCAGCCAAGCAGGGGTATGAGGAGTATCAGAAGGGTGCTACTGCATCTAACGGCCACGCTGGCTAGGCTTCGGAGTGCCGTCGACCATTCAATATGAGATGTCATACAACGATAGAGATAGAGCGTTATGTAGAGGAACTCGCAGCGTTGCGATCAAACCCAGACATTGTGGGTGAGCTAGGTATCTATAATCGTACAGTGTGTTCTCGTAACGTCAGTGTCGTCATACTCGCGGTCTGGACGACTCGATGCTCCAGCTCTTATTCCTCCATCTCAGCCAGCCTCCTTTCATTTTCCGCCATCATACGCCGAAGCTGTTCGGCTTCTCGTTGCAGTTCTGCACGCCTAGCTTCTTTTGAGGAAGCTTCCGCGGGTGGACCAGATAACGCAGGATCAATATTATCGGCTCGAGGCGGTGTGCGCACGTTTTGTGGGTGTGCGTATGGATGCTCTTCACCATCATGGTTACTGACTGAGAAAGAGCGCTTTCGTGGTACAGTCGATTCATCGTGAGCCCGAGATGCGTTGATGGCGCGAAACGAACTGGTGAAGTCGACGGGGATGGGACCAGGTGGAGCCCGCTCGTACGGGAAGTCATCGGGTCTCTGCTCGGCGGGGCGTGGTATCGATGATTGCGAATCCGAGTACACTGCTGTATCTTCGTCCGTCACGTCGCTGTGAGGGTACGGACTGCTCTGTGCTTGTTGCTGTTGCTGCATATTGGCAGGAACAACACGTTTCCGCCGCTTGATCTCTGCCTTCTTCATCTGCACAGGCCGGTGAGACCCGTGAAGCTTGTGGTAGAGACCACACGCGTTGCAGATTGTGTGGCCAGCTTCGTCCCTACGCCACAAAGGTGTGATGGTCGTGCCACAATTCTGGCATGCGACGACAATGTTAGTGGCATTCGTTAGAGCTTGCGAAAGGGTTTGTGTATTCTGCTGGCCAGACGTTCCGTTGCTGTTAGAAGGTTCGCCGCCATCCGTCTGCTGTAACGCGAATTGGGCAGTCTTTGAGATGCGATTGTTGTACGCCGGACAGCCGCTGCAGCCATCATGGCCTCCAGTGCCGTTGCAGCGACCACCACCAGGACAGGTACCGGGAGTGCTCTGGTCGACAGATATGTACGTCGCGCCAGCGAAGCCCGTGCTGCTGGGAGGTGTGTTTCTGTCGTGCATGGGAGCGTCAGATGATTGGCCTGCACCTGCACCCGCAGTGCCCCGTTTCAAGCCGACTGGTCGCATTTGATTTCGAGCTTTGTAGTACAACCCACAGGCGTTGCAGATAACTGCGCCTGTTGGCGACCGTCTCCATAGCGGTGTATGTACAGTCCGACAGTTACTACTGATGGTCAGATCGTCATTTACACGAGAGCATCTTCGCTTCTTACCTGCACATTTGCCCACTAGGCCCCTGACTGTTAGGTGATGGCTGCTGTTGCGGCTCTGCGCCGTCTTGGGCAGCTGGTGGGCTCGGAAAACCCTGGCCTGCGTTGTATGCCTGCAAGCTGTCCCGGAGGTCGTGATGCGCGTCGTGGGCTCCATTTTCCCTCTGCTCGCTTTCGCCACGTTGCCCATGTCCTGCACCTGCTGTGGCGAGTGGGTAAAGATCACGCGGCTGCTGGGTTGAAAAGCCTTGAGAATGCTCGATGAGTTGCTGCGCAACCTCGAGTTCCTGTTGTGAGGGTTCGCGGTTCAGCGGTGTCGGAGGAAGTCCTGGATGCGTGGCGCCTGGTGCCTCTTCGTCGCTTTTAGCCGCCATCTTCGTCCTTGGTTCGGTGGATGTTATTGATACATCTAACGGCGGGCTCCAGGTTCTAGGAACGAATAGAGGCAGACTTGCGGCAGGACCTCGCCCGAGATGGTGGGGATGTCGGAGATGATGCACGCCGATCTGATAAAGCGGTATGCGTAGAAGGATCCAGGCAACTGCGGTGGATGAGGTTTTTGATCTCGGCGATGCAAAATGTTTCTCGACTTTCAGATGCTGGCTTGTTGCGTCGACGAGAGGTTGGACGTGCTCTGCCACGTGTTGTACGTATGGAGATGAACTAAACCAAGGAAGGTGTCAAATCACAAGTTCACCAGAGGTTGGTTCTGGAAGGAGCGCTGACAGACCGCGGCTGCCTGATTCGTTGACTTCGAAAGTTACTGCTGGGAAGGTGCGTAATCAGAAATACGTCGTTGCTGATTGGTGTGCTCAGTCCCGTCTTCTACGCGTGAAAAGAGCACAGCAGATCTCGTCCGCGCACGCAACAAAATAGTACGCTCCACGGCAAATCGTGAGGAAGCGCGCAGCAAAATAGTGCGCGCGTTAGATTCGTATCTGCGTTGACGCCAGCAAATGCATCATTAGCCTTATCTACCTTTTCCCGTTGAACTCCGATGCAAATAGCTTCGCTTCGCTCAAACGCGCAAAACATAACTCCGACTAGCCACCCCATCGAACAAGCACGTGTTGTCAACGGGCACATACTGCTTCGTAATGACCTTAATCACCTCCTGCGCGATCAAGCCTCCCGTCAGACTCGCGATGTTGTGCAGCTCGCCGCCACCCGCTCGCACGAGCTCAACACAGATCTTCTCGATGCCGTCTTTGATCTCGGTGTACTCTGGGTCCTCAATACGCTCCCCAGCTTCGTTGAGAATGCCGTCAACGATCTTGTGCGCGATGCCGACCATCTTCTCCTTGTCGGCCTCAAACTCTGCGTCATTGTTTCCTGGCACACGGAGACCTTTGCCACCCTTTACGCTGGAAGATGTGGTGTGAGTGGCGACGAACTCATCCCATGCGAGGAAAGCGATGTACTCTCCAATCAAGCTCTCCGGGTTTGTGAGCTCAAATACCATCGCCTTCGCTCGATCGCCGAAAGTCACTGGCAAATCGGGCAGGACGATCTGCAGCGGTCTTCCTCGGACGAGATGGATGTGCGCAGCGCCTTTGCAGAAGTTCTCGACTTCCTTCTCGATGATCGCCAGCTTTGAACCACGTCCAGTCGACTTCTCCAGCTCTCTGACAGTCGCCACGACTTCCGCACAGTCTTCCCGCGCCTTCGTCTTGTAGATGTTCTGGAGCCTGATGTAGTCCGCTGACTGTGCTTTCATGTCTGGAACCGCGCCTGGTAGTGGCAGCCCCCCATGCTTGGTGTAGAACTGACTGATGGCGTTCGCGATGAACCAGAAAGGTGGTGAAGTCGCCGTAAGCTCCATCGCCTCAGGAGCGTTGAAGATGTCGCGCAGAGCAGATGGAGCAGTCGGTGAGATGAGTGACTTGAGTACTGCTGCACAAGCCTCATCGAAGTTCTCCTCGTCCGGACTGCCTTTTCTGACGTAGCTATCCCGAAACTCCTGCTTTTGCTTGTATGAGTCTGGAACCGTGCCGTTGTGGTCGTTGCGCCATTGCTCGAGGTAGTGGAGTAACAGGCAGATGTAGGGTATGTGAGCTTTATCGTGGCCGCTCATCTTGTCCATCGCATGAGTCTGTTCTCTCGCGAACTCCTGTAATGCAGGCCATGGCTTCAGTACACGGAGGTCTGTGGTTGCTGTTGGATCTGGATGTGTGTCGACGATCGGGAAGGCGGGTGGCAGCTGAATAGAGAAGTGCGAATGGTAGCCGACGCAGTGGAGATAGAAGAGCGGTATGTGAAGAGCTTCGGCATGCTTTCGAATCGTAGCGAGGATGGTTGGGTCGATCGGGGCAGCGACGAGGATGAGCGTGTATGGTGTGAAAACTTTGTCTTTTGTGATGAAGGTCTCGAGAGGCTGAGTCCAGGTTAGCTTTACTTCCCGGTGCTGCAAACTTTCCGAGCAACTCATACTTCTTTGATCGCATGTCCTTGGACGTCAGGATTGAGTTCCATCAGATATTTAACGGTCTCCTCCGCACGAAACTTGCCCAGCGACTCATCTTCGAGGAAGAAGTTGACGCCTAAGTCTGCCTCTTCGACGACGGCTGGATCGAGAATGCTGAACTGGCCGACGCCGGGTAGGACGAGGTTCTTCAGTGTCTCGACAGCGGCAACACCGGGTGATGAGTTGATCAGCAGGAGGTGGGTTTCCTCAAGAGCTCTCTGTCCAGGAGCGCCCCAGAGTCCTGCAAATGCGTGAGAATCAGCTCGAGTTGCTGTTACTACTGCCCGGGGTACTCACGTAGCTGTCGATCGTATCTTTTTTCCTTCGCAGTAGGGAGAGCCTGTAATGGCGGCTCTATCGTGGTGGTCTCCATGGTTTGTCACGATGTCGGAGAGTGTTGTAGCAACGAAGCTCAAACACCCAAACACTTTTGGTGCCTGATGACATCGCGTTTAAGTTCAGCCACGAATGCGGGGGCAAGCAAATCGACCTGTGGCGTACACGCGATTACCGAATGCTCACCAAATAGGAACAGTCACGAGGACTTTATCTTTATAAATCTTTCTGCTCCTAAGGTATATGATTTCTGGTAGATACACTCCTCTCGACAGACAAGGCAACGATGATGCTAACAAGACCGCGAAGCAACCTTCCCACGCCTTCCATCGTCAACTCAAGCGTTTGTGCACATTCAACAGATTAGCCGGAAGACCCATTGGACCTGGACAGGACTACACTCCGGACGATTTCCTGCTCGAGACTTTCCGGTAGCCTACCCAAGGCGAGTCTCGACCTTCCGGCGATACTTCTCCCCCACTGCCACTATGGCCACCCCCATCGACCTCGAGACCATCGAAGCAGCAAAGCGAAAGGCCGCCTTCCAAGCCGTCGCCGACCACTTCCGCTCCGACATGGCTTTCGTAGGAATAGGCTCCGGCAGCACAATAGTCTACGGCGTCGAAGCCATAAAAGCTCACCTCGCCGCCCACCCGCCACCCCCAGGCCACATGAACTGGTTCGTGCCCACCGGCTGGAACAGCAAAAAAGTCATCGAAGCCGCCGGCCTCACCCCCATCACCTTCGACTCCGTCCCCGCAGACGTGATGCTGGAAGTCTGCTTCGACGGCGCGGACGAGGTGGACGACGAGCTCAACTGCATTAAAGGCGGCGGCGCGTGTCTGTTCCAGGAGAAATTGGTGGCGTGTAGAAGTAGGAAGTTTGTCTGTATTGCGGATTATCGGAAAGCGCAGAGGAGGTTGCTTACGCAGTGGAAGACGATTCCGATTGAGGTGGCGCCGATTGCGTATCAGGCGGTTATAGCGGCGTTGAAGGGGTTGGGAAGTACGGGGCCGGTGTTGCGGGAGCATAGTTTGAGTAAGACGGGGCCGATTCAGACGGATCAGAGTTTTTATATTGTTGATGCGCCGTTTAAGCAGTTGTTGACGCCGTCGGATGTGGAGGCGGGGGCGGAATTTGGGAAGGATGGGGTGTGGGATGTTGATACGTTGGCAAAGGAGATTAAGAAGATCAATGGGGTGTTGGAGGTCGGGCTGTTTCATGGGATGAATGGGGAGGAGGTGGCGGCGTCAGGGGTGAAAGGGAGGGGAGGGCAGAAGCCGGTCGCCGTGTACTTTGGTCTGGCGGACGGTGGGGTGACGGTGATGCATTATAAGGATCTGAAGAAGAAATGAAGGCAGGTGTGAGCAAGATTCATCATAGTATGAATGTTCACAGACTCCACCGCGGCGCCGTCATCACGACAAGCTTGGAGGCTGAGATCCGTGAGCCTGAACATTAAAATGCTTGTTATACAAGAGACAAAGAAAAGGAAATCGAGGAACGAAGTTTCAAAGTTATAACTCAGCATCAGCAGCGATGCCGTGCTTTCATTCGATTCGCATCAGTAGTGGTGTATCGGCTCTATCTCCCATCGTCATCAAGCCGATCTGCATCCATCGTTGAAGACCAGGTGCCTGAGCACTTCAGAGCACCAATCTTTGCTTGCTCGCAAAAACACTCGCTTTACCTCCCAGATATACTACGCCAACGCTATGCTTCAATGTAACCCAGCCCACGCTATGCTTTGCCTTCGAAAACATGTCCAGATCTCAAACAGAATGGGGTATCTCTCGCAATCGTCTTGAGGATTCGGAAACAGGAGTAAGATGTTCGTTCGCACCAGTCGTGTCATCAGAGGCAGGACTCAGATGTAGAGCGTCCGCAGTGTCTCCACTGGCGGCGTTCCGGTCATGCCTTTCTGTCGTAGCGCCAGTCCGGCTGCGGAAGGGCTCTCACCACGAGCTACGAGCTGTTGGCGCTCTTTGCGGGCGGCTTTCTGTGCGAGCTTCTTGATGTCCTTGCGGTCACGAGCGGTCTGGCGAGGGCCGTGTTGCAGCTGTGAGGTCTTGCCGACACGTTGTGGTTGGTCTGGTGCCCGTCCTGGGTGGAGTTTTAAGCGGATGGTTGGACGGGCTGGTGACTGTGAGCGAGATGCCGAGGTGCTATCTTCGAACTTGATTTCGTCGAGGTCGGGGGGTTGTGTGAAGTTGCTCTGCTGGGATGACTCGGGTAGGCTGGACGACTCGGAGTCACCACTGCCGATGGACTCTTGGCTGCCGTCGTACATGGCGAGCTGAGCGAGTGCGTGTTTGCTTGCGATGCTGCGTGGTCGGTGTGCCTTTGTTGCTCGACTCATGCGTCTGTCTTGCTTCTTGTTCGGGCCGTAGGTCGCGTCATCATCGCTGTCCTGATCTCTCTCCACACTGGAGCTTCCCTGCTGTGATGAAGCACTGCCGTTCGCCTCTGCGTCCAGCATATTTGATACGACGAGGTTGACGTCTCCTCTGGCATCTTCGAGTGCACGCTTGATCGTGGGCTTATCTGCGAGGTATGGCAACGACTTGCAAACCACGTCGATCATCCACGGCATCACGCAGGGTGTGGCTGCCAGCCTCTCTTTCTGCTTCTGCTCTTCCATCATGGACAGCACCTTGGGAGCGACACCAGGCATGCCGTCGTGAGGCCCATCGAGGTTGCGGATCGAGGAGAAGTGCTCCCAGGTGTGGTAGGCGATGTGTGCCACCGACCTCTGCACCCCGTCACCGCTGCCCGAGATCATGTACGCAAAGTCACGTTGGTAGATCTTCACGTCGGTGTTGTACGCGCAGGAGAAGGCTGTGATCTCCATGTTGTCACCGTAGACACCACCCTGTGCCATGGTCTGCAAGTGGCTCTGAAAGACGCGGTCGATGTCTGCTGCGGACGGAGGGTTGTAGTTTGCTGGCGAGGAGTAGGCACCGGCATTCTTGCGTTTGGGATTACGACGGATGCCACCACCAGGGTTGACATCGATGAACTGTTTGTAGTACTCTGCATGCTCACGCATATAGTCGATCACGCGAGCACGGACGGCGGCGTGCTGGTGCTGATTGCCATAGAGCTGGTCGGAGAGGGCGTTGAAGAGGCAGTTGCCTGAAAGATACAGTTAATATCACTTCACACAGTTATACCAGATGGTTCTCATCCTTCATCTCGACATGGGAGAGCTGTGAGAAAAAGGGACGATCACTCACCATCACCCACAATCGGAGCGGCGTACAATCCGAGGCTCGAGAGTAGGGGAAACTCCTCAGAGGCCAACATTGCCCTGAGTGGAGAGAGGGGTTCTGGCCTGGAGGAGGATTATTAGTGGAATTCATGGGTGATTTGAGGGAGCCTGTCGGTCAGGGTGTGCCTCGTGAGCAGCACGCAGGCGGAGGCAGCATGTGCAAAGTGACGGCAGACTGTCCTTTTCTTCGGACCAGGAGTGCAGGTGGAAGCTGTGCCTGATGAGGAATAGTACGTACCGGCAGAGGAAATCGTGACGCTGTCGGAGGGAGCTTTGACTTGCTGTGACCTTACAGCCGGCTTGTGATTTTGATCTTATGCAGATGGTGTTCGCTTTCGTTTGCGTGTCGAAAACGGTGTGGTTACGAGATGGTGTAAGTCGAGACCAAAGGAGCGGCTGCACGAGAATATATACTGCGAGTTTCACACAATCGCTGCAAGTGAGTTTTCCACAGCTCTTGCATTAAAGTTTGCGTGGCTGGCTCAGCAAGTGAAGTGAACTCTTTGTCCTGTGGTCATCCGATATGAGTCAAGACCTACTTGATCATTGACATGCGCCTTTCCTCAGCAACACATATGTGAGGCGTACAAGAACACCTGCAGTGCTCTGCAAAAGCCGCATGAATCATGGACAAGAAGAAACTATTTCAGGAGGTAGGCCCGCTCGAACGGCGGGAGAAGTCATTCACTTCCTTCACGTTCACTTCTCCCACGATGACGGCATCCTCACTTTCTTTACAATGAGAATAACCTCACTTGTTTCATATGCTCCGATAATAGCATGAACCTCACGTGTGAGTTCCAGCAGCCTCCTCCCTTCACGTGGCAGTTGCCATTTCCTAGCCCTTTCAACTTCCATGCCATTTCCGGACCTTTCTCATCGCCACAACCATGGCGTTGCATACGGAGAGCATCGGCAACGCCAGCCTCAAATACGGATTGGCTCAAGTCTGCGGCGTGCTCCTGTTGAAGCCGACGATAGTGGTATACGCTATCAGCCGCACTTTCACACTTCTCAGCGACACGAGAGCGATCATGATGCCGGTCAGCCACTACGGAACCGCAGAAGGTGTCGTGATTGCCCGTAGCTCGATTGCATTCATGGAGGAACGATTGAACATGACGTCAATTCTCGCGGACGTGGTCGATATGCCAGGTTCCTATCGCGCTGAGAACATCCTCAAGCCACGCATCTATGGCAAGCTCTGCAGCGAACCTATCATATGCCGGATCAAGCCACCTCATCTCTCAGGCACGATTGAAGGTGCGTCTACCTACAAGGCGACGCCGACGCCCACGTACGAACCCAGCGACAAGGAGAGAACACAGTCTATCATGCAGTCGCTGGACTCCATCGGTGGTCTTAGTCCCGAGATTACTGCACAGATGGTGCTGGACTCGGCTTTTGTACTTCGAAGTCGCCTCAACGACGGGTTACGGCTGGAAACAAGAAAGTGGACTGGTGATGACTTCGTTGTGGCATATGCAACATATGTGAAGATGGTGAACGCTTTCGGACTGGCGACACTACCGCTGCCTGAGCTGTTCGCGGATAGCATGCAGGAGGATCTCAATGCCGGGGTGCCTATGTCAAGCTAGAATGAGGCGAGTTGAACAGGTGAGGCAGGCATTGAAGACATGGCCAGACGTCCGCATGCTGGCCCTCATGCTGAGCGAAACACATGGCTATACGTGAGGGCGAGCATTGTCGTGAGTTGATTGTTGCAGCGATGGCTCGGTAGATCTTCATGGCCAACGGACTTGAATCCACCAGTAAAGGGGTGTGAATATGTCCTCTATCTATCAATTTTTCGAGTATCCATGTCTTTTGCAGTAAAGAACATGCTCGGTTGATACTTCCGCTGAGGCAGGAAAGGTGAATGCTGTGCCGGGTCCCCATGAGTCAGCCGCGACAGACACATTTACGCCCTTCCTTTCTCTTTCTGCTTACCTTACATGTATATCGTCAAACGTGACCTTTCGTCTTCGTGCGTGAGGTTTCCTTAGTGGAAGAATTGGTAAGATGTCAAACATCGTGGTCCTTGGGTACGGTCAAGACTCCAACACAAACCTTGCGGTTCAATCTCTAACCTTGTCTTAGAGCAGGTGTATCTGGCTTGACCTCAGCATTACAGCTTGCTCGCAATGGCAACTACAATATCACTGTTGTTGCCAAACATATGCCTGGTGACTACGACATAGAGTATGCGTCACCTTGGGCAGGTGCGAATTATCTACCGTACGTGCTATGACTCTTTCGTCTCGTCTTTGATCGGAACCCAATCCATCAGACTGGATCAAGCAAACCCATAGGCACAATGCCTCACTTAGACAATGACTGAACTGCAACTACAGCTTTGGGAAAGGTGGCAGCCTAGCCGCTGAGTTCGAGCGAGACTCGTGGCCAGAGATAAGCAGACTTGCGCGTGATGCACCCGAGGCCGGCATCCACTTTCAAGGTGAGCTGCATCAACCTTGCCCGCTGGACGAGAACTGACTGTCTGGTAGAGGTGAAGCTGTTCCGAAGATCAAAGGATGTAGGCTCTCCAACCGGAGACTGGTTTGCTGAGCTCATGCGGGAAGATGCATGGTTCAAAGACACCGTTCCCAACGTACGTTGCAGCAACCACCCTGTTAACCACGCATACTTACCTGCTGCCAGTTCAAGATCATGTCCAAGAACGATACACCCGATGGCATGGACGGCGGCACATCCTTCACTTCCGTCTGCATCAACACCTCCCTCTACTTACCCTGGCTAGCATCCCAATGCCTCGCACACGGCGTTAAGCTACGCCGCGGCATCGCCGATCATGTCGCCGACGCAGCAATGATGCACCACTCCGGCAAGCGCGCCGATCTAGTCATCAATTGCACCGGCCTCTCGTCCCTCAAGCTAGGCGGCGTAGAAGACAAGACCCTCTACCCCGGCCGCGGCCAAATCGTCGTCGTACGAAGCGATCCAGGCTACATGTGCTCGTCCTCCGGCACCGACGACGGACCCGACGAGGCAACATATGTCATGTCCCGCGCAGCAGGCGGCGGCTGCATCCTAGGCGGCTGCATGCAGAAGGGGAGCTGGGAGAGTCAGCCGGACCCAAGTATGGCTACCCGCATCATGAAGCGCGCGGTGGACTTGTGTCCGGAGCTGGTGCCTGAAGGCAAAGGCATTGAGGCGCTGAGTATCGTCCGGCACGGCGTGGGCTTGAGGCCGATGCGGGAGGGCAGTATTAGAGTTGAGAAGGAGGTGATTAGAGGTGTGCCTGTTGTGCATAACTATGGGCATGGAGGGTATGGGTACCAGACGTCGTACGCTGCTGCTGCGGCAGTTGAGAAGTTGGTCGAGGAGGCGTTGCAGGAGCGAGCGCGGTTGTGAAGCGGTAGCCTGGAGCAAACGGTCGTACCAACGTACCTAAGTCATTATACAGTTGCCTTCTGTTTAGACCTCACGATAACGTTCTTTTATTCTGTAGCCTTATTGATGGTGGCTGGCGGCGAACGTAAACGTGGAAATCGGCCCGAGCTTCTCGCTCTCGGCGGACGTCAACCCTTGATTGAAGTTGCCCAGTACTCCCTACCACAACTTCAACTCCACCTCGAAGCACCAGCATACACTCTACCTACACTCGAACAGCCAGACTCGACTCCTACTCCACCCGCGACACAGACGCCAGACGTTCGCCCATCATGGACTTCTCGGACATCTTGTCAGTACCCTCGCGACAATCACAGCTCAACAATAGAGCTGCCTGGCATTGCTTTACCTACGACAATACTGACATATGCGCAGTCGCATCGTGAATCTGGCGATCGGAGTATTCATGGTGCTTGGAGGCATTGGACAATTCTTCCCTACCATTGGCGTGTAAGCACCAGCTCCACCGTGCTGTCAGGCGCAACAAGGGGGACAGAACAGCCATTGACCAGCGGAACAGACAAAATGTCATCGTTGGAGTTTACGTGATAATATTCGGTCTTGGTAAGAATCAACAGCTTCCCAGAAACTACTATGGTACCATTGACTGACTCCTCTTTTCCAGCGACCGGCCTCCTAGGTAAAACCCTCCCCCTCCCCTTAGCGATAAGAATGAAGAAGCAGAACTCCATACATATATGCTCTCTCGTAACCGCGCCCTCTCGCTAACACCGGACGACAGAATTTCAAATCCCACCCCAAGTCGCCCGCTACGCCTCCTTCATGTTCAGCTTTGTCGGCCGCGGCGTCTTCTACCTCTTCGTCGGCTGCATCATCATGGGCGATAATTGGTGGAAATATGCGGCAGGCACTCTCATCGCGCTTGTCGGCGCCGGATATGTGGCACTCGAGTTCGTTCCGAGCATTGAGCCGCCGGCGAATATGAGGGATGCGGATGCTGGGTGGGGCGCTGAGCAGGTGTAAGAACAATGGGCAAGGAAGGGCCAGGAGAGATGCTGGGGATGAGGTGGCATTTGTGCGAGTAGGAAGACCCTTGTGAGAGTATCGGACGAGAGCGGGCAGGTATTCGAGGTTCTGCTGGAGCAAGGACGGCGTGTATAGTATGTGTACGGGGATGGCCCCGATCTACAGATTGCAAGGCCTGTTGAGCAGATTACTGGTAATCATGAAATGTTAGAGCTACGCGAGCTCATGGCTGTTGCACGGCCGGCATTCGATGTTACGGCAGCGGAATGCGGGCGATGAGAAACTGACAGATGTGCATCGTAGCAGAACTCAGATGCAACAAGCTATCTACACCCACAAGCACCACGAATGCAATGCAATGCTGCTCTATTGTGCTAGCGCCGCCTTTATGGCATCGCAAGTCTGCTTCGCATCGCCGAAGAGCATCTTGGTGTTCTGGTAAATGTGTCAGCAAGGGTGCAACGAGGAGGTGTATGCAGCGAGGAGGTGGGTGCAACGAGGAGGTGAGTGCTTTGCTTACCGGCTCTTTTTTTGGCGAGGAGAAATCGTCAGTATATGTTTCCGGTGTCTTAGAGGGGGTTTCTGCTCAACAGAGTACTCACGATAGAAGAGGGGATTCACTATGTCAGCGTATCCGGAGCCCATACCACGCTTCATGACGATGACCTGCTTGCTCTTGTAGGCGTCGATAATCGGCATACCAGCAATAGGACTGCAAAACGTTAGCATCTCCCAGCGAGCGAGCGTCGATGTGGCATCCTGTAGCACGGCATGCTTACCTGTCCTTCTCTAGTGCGATGGGATTGACTGTATCGTTCGCTCCAATGACGAGCGTAACGTCCACATTATCAAACCCTTCCTCATTGATTTCATCCATCTCCAGGACGATATCGTACGGCACCGACGCCTCCGCAAGCAAGACGTTGCACTGCCCGGGCATCCGCCCAGCAACTGGATGGATGGCAAACTTCACGATGATGCCTTGAGCCCGGAGGTTGGCGACCATATCTGCGATCGGGTACTGTGCTTTGGCGACTGCCATGCCATAGCCGACGACTATAACCACCTTCTGCGCGTTGCGCATCATCTCGACTGTCTCATCGACCGTGGTTTTCGTGATCTCGCCTTCGATCTTGTGTTCCGTCTGTGGTGGCGCCGCGATCCCGCCGAAGAGAACGTTCGTGATGCTGCGGTTCATGGCGACGCACATGATGTACGAGAGGATAGAGCCGCTGACGCCAATCAGAGAACCAACGGTGGTGAGGATCGGAGAGTTCAGCATAAATCCTTCCGCAACGAGCGCGAAACCGGAGTAGGCGTTTAGCACGGTGATGACGACCGGCATGTCTGCTCCACCGATGGCTGAAGTGGTTGTGATGCCTTTTGCGAAGCTCAGCGCGGCGTTGGCAGCGAGACACGTCGCTGCGATCATTGGCGCGCCGGGAGCCATGGTGAGGAAGACGCTCATGGTTGCGACGTTGGCGACGAGCATGCCGCCGTTGGTGTAGTGTCGGCCAGGTACGATCTTTGGTTTGGAGGACATGCGGCCGGCGAGCTTCATGAAGGCGATGATGGAACCCGTGAACGTGATGCCGCCGATGAAAACACCAAAGTAGCCAGTAACCATGTGCAGAACGTCGAGGTGATCGATAGCAGCCATGATTGAGCCAATACTGGTCAGTACAGCGGCCAAACCAACGACGGAATGCAACGCAGCGACCGTCTGTGGCAGTTCCGTAGCTGTTATACGCCGGCCGATCAAGCCACCGATGAGGCTGCCGATACCAGCAACTCCGATGACCTGAATAAGGGTCTCCGGTGAGAAGCCAACTGCCGTCAAGGACGCCAGTACACCGGTAGACACGCCCAGGATGCCGAGAAGGTTACCCGTTCTTGCAGTTGCTTGCGCTCCTAGTCCGCTCAACGAACCGATGCAAAGTAGACTGCTCACCATGTAGCCAGCTTGCACTAAGCCAGCCATACCCGTACTTGCAGCGACGAGATAGCCGCCACCGAACAATACACCGGGGATCGCGTATAGCCATGGGTATTCCTTGGGATCGGTCGGCCGTCTGAACATATCCAGCATGCGTTTGGTGATGACGAATCCACCAGAGACGTTGACGAAGGCAAGAAGAACAGACAACGCACCTAGTGTCTGTGGGAGCGTCTGCGGTAGCAGGCCTCCTCCCATGATGAAGAAGCCACCAATGCCGACCATACCAGATATAGCGTTGGTGACCGACATTAACGGACTGTGTAAGGCTGGTGCAACACCCCAGACAACTCGATACCCAATCAGACCAGCTAGGGAGAATGTGAATGCGTTGGCCATGAAGATCGGGCCGGTCAGCTTTCCGAGTGCAAGTGCAGTGCCCATAGCACCTGTGACGGTAGTGACCTCTCGGGTCGCTTTCTGCCAGGGTGTCAGTGCCACGACTTCCACCTCCTTGACGTCTTCTTTCTTTGCCACGGGTGCGGAAGGTGTGATAGGTGGTAAACCGGGTATTATTGCGCCATTATGAGTAACGATCGACCGACGGACAACTTCATCTTTCAAGTCAATACCGAAGTGATTTTCCTTTGGCGACATTGAGAGGAGGTATTTCGTGATGTTGTTCGAGAAGAGAGTCGATGATTGAGTGGCGAGCCGAGATGGTAAATCCGTGTACCCGATAACTGTGACGCCCTTGTGGTGTGAGAGCTGACCAGGCACCGTAATCTCACAATTGCCGCCAGCCTCAGCAGCCAAGTCTACGATAACAGATCCAGGCTTCATGGCTGCCACCATTTCCTCGGTGATTAGCGTTGGAGCAGGTCGGCCTGGAATGAGTGCAGTAGTGATGATGATGTCGACCTCCTTCGCTTGAGCCATGAAAAGCTCCATTTCCGCATCAATGAACTCCTTCGACATGACTTTGGCATAGCCGCCGCCTCCTGCGCCGTCTTCCTTGATCTCGACCTCGATGAAATCGGCTCCCAACGACTGCACTTGCTCGCGGGCTGCAGAGCGGGTGTCAAAGCCACGCACGATAGCACCCATTCGTTTCGCAGTAGCAATTGCGCTCAGACCTGCCACACCAGCACCAATTACCAGGACTTTGCAGGGCGGTACCTTGCCTGCTGCAGTGGTCTGGCCGGTCATGTAACGTCCGAAGTGATTGGAGGCTTCCAACACAGCTTTGTATCCCGCAATGTTGGCCATCGAGGACAGAACATCAAAGCTTTGAGCTCGAGTGATACGCGGAATCATGTCCATAGCGAAGCTCGTCAACCCTTTTCGTGCATACGCATCGATGATCGGCTTGTTGCGATCCAGGTTCGGCTGCAGCATCGATATGATAACGCCACCCTCCTTGAAGCCTTCGATGAAGTTGTTAGGAGATAAAGTCGTGCTTCGTAACCTCGGTGGCCGGATCTTGAGCACGATGTTGCTATCGGTCCAGACACGACTGGCGTTGACGAGCGTCGCCCCAGCTTCTTCATAGTCGTGAGCCGGGAACTCTGCTTGAAATCCAGCACCATGTTCGATGAGGACTTCTTTGAAGCCTTTCTTGAGCAGTAACTTTGCATTCTGAGGTGTGATTGCCACACGTTTCTCGCCGCTTCGGACTTCAGTGGGCACACCAATGGTCAGTTCGCTGTACGGGATGGCTTTGACAGGATCCGGTTCCGGCTTGCTGTCTTGGGCCTGAGCTTCCTGCAGCCATCGTGAAGAAGTCGAAAGTGTTCGGCTTTGCTGTGGGAGCCATCTCGTCCGACTTACGCGTGGTAGTCGGATAGTCGACGACCTCTTGAACAGCCTCAGCGGCCGTGAGCCTGGCCACATGGCGACGACCTATGTAGCTATCATGAAAGCCTCATGCACGACACTCGCGGTACCGTCGGTCGCTGCGGAGTTACTGCAGACGCGTCGAGCTGATGTGAAGTGGGGTCGAAAGCTCCTGCCTCGGAGACAAACAATTCGGACTGTCGATTGAATGAACGACTTCTCCTACGAGAGACGCGTAACACGTGTGGAAGTGTAACACGTGTGGAACTGTGGTTCAAGAGGCACAAAGGCAAAGTATACTTGAGAAAGGTACCTCTCCCTCAGCGCCCACGTTGCAGATGCAACCTTCCTTCGATCGAGCCGCCTAACCGCCTGTTTTGCCGGGATCACATGCGAACGAAGAACGAGGCGCGGGGTGTGGGGTTGAAATTGGGGTTTGAGCCTGTTTCGACTTGTGGACGACCGTAGCAGCGCGGAGAAGTGGAGGAGGGAGTTGGGGAGTTGACGGATGAGCATCTTGCTTTGAACACCAGAGTATACTGCTCGTTGGCTGCATTGAATGCGGACATCGACGCAAAGCACCACACAGACCGGCACGTTGGTTTAGTACACATTGGATCTGCAGAGATAAGGAGAGGAAGAGAGGCAGCATCAATGTAGCCCGTAATGATATGCTAGACATCGGCAACAGCATCGTCCCGTCCATTGGTAAGATATATGTATCATACACCTCCACCTATACCATCATCAGTTTCACTATACTCGTTGAAATGAGCGTTCGCACCTGATCTGTGTGGCTCGACATGATAGGTCCCAGATCGACGTCTCATCTCGGCCTCGTTCCTCCATCGTACGGCGAGCCATGAGCTCACGAGAGCAGCAGAAGAGAAAAGGATGGTGTTACGTCGTCTTTCCCAGGTGATTCTGTCAGCAATACATCGAGATGAAGGTGCAGAAGAGGCTGCCATTAATTGGCAGATGGCAAGTGGCAAATACCTACGTTAAGTATTGCTCCCAACCCATTGTGATGTCTGCGCCGCCCGGCTAGGTGATCGGACGATAGCAGTAGTTTCTTGAAGGAGATGTTGTGTAGATGATCGAAAGGATGCAAACCAGGATAGAAAGCGCAGTAGATCGGACTACGACCAAACTCTAATACGAAGAAGTTGCAGTAATGGAGCTCCCGGTGCTGTGGTACCTGGCCTGGAGCTCTCTTCGATTCCCTATACCTTCCATGTACACCTCTACCTGAGGCGTTATATCGGGCCCAACATGATATGTCTCATCACCCTCACGCACTTCCATAGCCTCCTTCTTTCTCGCTCGGTGTCGTTCGCTCGGTGCTCAAGTACTTTCATGGCCTCCGCTCCGCCGCGTTGTATCTCGCACAGCGAAACCTGTCATCGAGAGAGCCACACTACGCCAGAGGAGGGCCCTGCGCCGGGGACTGTACCAGGACGTGTTCTTAGTAATGACAGCCGAAGCAGTCTGCCAATGATCCGAGCACCAGCGGTTTGGAGACGGGCGTCAAGTATTGCTGCCAATCCACGGGTGCGGACGATAGATGGTATCACTGAAGGAGGTAGCGGAACACGAGAATTCACCCATATCCAGATACACGTAGTGAGCAGACCGTCGCAATTGTACACTCTCGAGAGACTCCATGGTTAGGCGATCCGACAACCTCTCTCCTGTTTTTGAAAGCAGTGTCAGGCATTGTTTCAGGCATTAGATCTCGAAACGCGGGGTCTCGAAACAGCCCACCGCTTGGTAAATTGACTCAATGGCTCCAAGTTAGACGTGACTCAAAACGCGACTCGTACTCGGATATAAAGTCCTCGGTTCCTACACCCAATCACATAAGCAGCTCAGGCAATGAGCACAGAAGAGAAGCGACGAAGCACCGGAGGCAAGCGCATGAGTCAAAGCGGCATCGAGCCCAAGATGGAGGCCATACAACTCACTGAAGACAAACCTGCCGACTCCTCCAGCACCACAGTCGAAGGAGGACAGCCCACCGAGAAGCCCAAGAAGCAAGACAAGGAGCGGAGAGACCAGAAGAGCGCTGCGAAACCCGCCAAACCCGCCAAACCCACTCAACAACAATCCTCGAAGAAGAAGATGGACGAGCCAACACTCATAGGCATTACCTGCTCCAAGGCCGAAGACCTCTCAGAATGGTACCAGCAGGTCATTCTCAAGGGCGAGATGCTCGAGTTCACCGACATCCCGGGCTGCTACATCTACCAGCCTGCCTCGTACCGGATATGGGAGTTCATCCAAGCCTTCTTCAACGATCGTATTCGCAAGATGAAGGTCAAGAACTGCTACTTCCCGCTCTTCATCACCGAAGCGAATCTACAGCGGGAGAAGGATCATATTGAGGGGTTTGCGGCGGAGGTCGCGTGGGTGACGCACGGCGGGAAGAATAAGTTGGAGAAGAGGCTGGCGGTACGTCCGACGAGCGAGACGGCAATGTATAGCTTCTATGCGAAGAAGATCAGGAGTCATCGGGATCTGCCACTTAAGCTGAATCAGTGGAATAATGTGGTGAGGTGGGAGTTCAAGCATCCGATGCCTTTCCTGCGGTCGAGAGAGTTCTTGTGGCAGGAGGGGCATACGGCACATATGACTGAGGAGGAGGCTGGGAAGGAGGTGTTGGAGATTCTGGATCATTATGCGGCGATCTATGAGGATCTGCTGGCGGTGCCAGTGATCAAGGGCAGGAAGACGAAGGAGGAGCAGTTTCCAGGAGCGCACTACACTACCACACTCGAAGGCTTCATCCCATCGGTCGGTAGAGGCATCCAAGCAGCGACGTCGCATTGTCTCGGACAGCATTTCGCGAAGATGTTCGACATCACCGTCGAAGACCCAAACCAGCAGATCAAAGACGGCCAAGCGCGCGACAAACTCCATGTCTGGCAGAACAGCTGGGGCTTCACCACCCGCTCCATTGGCGTCATGGTCCTCATCCACGGCGACGACAAAGGTCTCATCACCCCACCCCGCGTAGCAGAAGTCCAAGTCGTCATCATCCCCGTCGGCGTCACAGCCAAGATGGCAGACGCCGACAAGCAGAATCTCTACGACGAAGTCGACAAGCTCCGCCAAACCCTCGAAGATGTCGACGTCCGCGTCGAGTGCGACTACCGCGAAGGCTACAACGTGGGCTACAAGTTCAACGACTGGGAGATGAAAGGCGTGCCGCTCCGTCTTGAGTTCGGACCCAAAGACGCCGCAAAGGGCATCGTCACTACCTCCCGCCGCGACCAAAGCGGCAGCAAAGGCGAGATCCCTGTCACGGACATCGCGACCGAAGTTCCAAAACTGCTTGAGACGATCCAGAAGGATATGTTCCAGAAGGCGTCCGACGAGTATGCAGCGCATCGGAAGGTTGTTAGGGGATGGGCGGATTTCGTGCCGACGCTGAATGAGAAGAATCTGGTGCTGGCGCCGAGCTGCACGACAGAGGAGTGCGAGAAGCAGATTAAAAAGGATTCGGCGGGGAATGTGGAGGGGCAGGAGGTGGACGAGAAGGCGCCGAGTATGGGGGCCAAGACGCTTTGTATTCCGTTTGAGCAGCCGGAGGGCATTGAGGAGGGGCAGAAGTGCATTAATCCTAAGTGCGAGGAGAAGGCTGTTAAGTGGGTTTTATATGGGAGGAGTTACTGAGCGTGCGTGGGCACTGCTACTCTCTGCTGGGAGTCAGATGTGTGGATGAGAGAGTCATGGTATCGGATGCATCAGAGACGACTGAATGTGGCAATGGTCGGAAAAGTCCAAGCGAGAGGAGTTCGTGATGAACACCTTCAGGCGAAGCATGAATACAGCGAGTAGACCACTTACGTGCTGGGAGATGATGATTCGATCAGGTTCGGGGATTTCATGATCACGAAGGATCTTAGACGACCTTACATCACTGTCAGAACCTATGGAACAACCAGAATCATTCCCAATAATCGAAAACTCTGCCTTGACGTATACATGTACCTTCAGAGTGCTCGCTGGCGTCTCGCGTGTCCATTCGATATCCCCGAGGGAAAACCGAGCTTGGACCAACCTCACACTCGAACTCCAAACCATCAATGCGCCCACCCATCCCCCATCAACCCACCAACACACCACCACAACAATGCACTCCCTCCTCACCTC
>JAABUL010001449.1_pt1 | contig 45325 bp, 44 predicted proteins | sample 5559151 | NCBI WGS metagenome assembly JAABUL01 (sample SAMN10711876, study PRJNA513368) | rock metagenome | isolation source: Antarctica rocks | place: Antarctica: Victoria Land, Pudding Butte sud
GTGGGGCGGCAAGCGCAAAGCACGACGCGAGCGAGCACGTACGCGACGCCATACGGTCGGTGGATCAGGCGCCTGGACCCGACGACCACTCGCCCGATCCCGGGCAGCATGAGGCACTGCCTATGAGTAACGCAAGTGACCCACTAGATGACTTCAATCGCTCTGGGATCGGTATTCAGGACAGTAAAGGCGGAAAGGTGTCTATCCTTTGCTGGTCGGCATGGATGTGCCCCCAGCGCCGTCGGGCTGGACACGTCGGCTGGGACGATCGCGCCCGAGCGCGGGGAAACGTGATGTAGTTGGGACACCGCAGGCTGGCCGGGCGGAGTAGACCCAGAGGGTGCCCCCACTACCGGGACAGTGTCTCGGATGGGGAAAGCCTGGCTTATTGCGACATCGCTTTCGCAGGGGTCGTGGCTTGTCCAGTCCGGCGGCGCTGCGGCTCCTGCCCGACCCGCCCAACGGTGTCTCCCGCCGATACCGGCATCCCAGCGACCGCTCAAGGCGGGCCAGGAGCACGCCCAGCGACTACACTCGCTGCCATACCGGTGATCAGCACCCGGCGACTGGTCGCCCGGCGACCTGTGCCACGCCGAGGTTACACGTGTGGGCGATTCCTGCTTCACCCAACCACGTGATCTCGGTTCAACCGTCCGCTCATGAACCGCAGCTGGCGATTAGGGCGTGTTGACGCGCGAGTAGGGGCCGCTCAGGAGGGAGGCGGAGATGGCCTGGCCGGCGACGATCGGACCGAAGCGGAGATCGCCGGGCATGGTGTCGCCCATGGTGAAGCGAGCGCGACCGGCCGGCTGCAGCGGCGTCTCGACCCCGTATTGGGGTAGCTCCAGGATCAGCGAACCCTTGCGGATCAACACGCGGAAGTTCGTGGTCCAGGGGGTGAAGGCTCGGTAGTGGCCGGCGTAGGCGCTCCATTCGGCGGGGAGGTCGAAGGCCCTCGGCCCGCCATACCGATCGTTGACGTACCAATCGGCGCCATGAAACGCCTCTGTCACCGCATGCTCGCCATCCCGACCGAAGCGGAGGAGGGCCAGGGCAAAGTCCGGGTGCGGCGCGTAGAAGGCATCGGCGCCGCGCCGCTCCAGCGGGAGCGCCGTCCCCTGGTACTCCATCAGGAGGCGCTGCTCGTCCGCTCGTAGCTCAAAGGAGCGTTTTTCGGAGCTGTAGATTCCGGCATATTCGGCCGCGTTCTCGACGGTCAGCGGGTCGGGCAGGGCGGGCGGGAGCGGAAGCTCGAGTCCCTGCCGGCCGGCGCGAAGAAGATGGAGGGCGTAGCCGGCCAGGGTGGTGACGTCGCCATGGCCGTTGAGGAGGACCACCGCTCCCACCCCGGCGTCGAGGTCACAGGTGATGGCGGAGACGAAGCCCGGCATGCCGCCGCCGTGGCCTAACTGGGTGTGACCATCCTCCTCCCAGGAGAACAGGCCGTAGCCGTACCAACGCCGGTCGTCGACATTGATAGCGCGCTGAGTCAGCAGCTCAAAGCTCTCGGGCGTCAGGATGCGGCCTTCCGCCCCCTGGCCGCGATTGAGCAGCATGCGAAGGTAGATGGCCATGTCGCCGGCGGTGGAAGCCAGGCAGCCGTCGGCGGTCTCGGTCTCGAACCAGGCAGCGGGCGCCAACGGCTTCTCGCGTGGCGCCGGCCGGTCGTCGTAGACGCTGGTGTAGCCAGTGGCCAGATGCTTCCGCGTGTCGTTGGTAACGGTCGGAGCCGTGTGGTCCATCCCCAGCGGAGCCAGAATACGCTCCCGCATGGTGGTCGCATAGGGTTGGCCGGTCAGAGCGTCCAGGACCAGCCCCAGGGCCTTGTATCCATCGTTGGAGTACAGAAAACGCTCGCCCGGCGCCCAGGCGGCCGCACTATCGCGCAGCGCCCAGACCTGGGTGCGGCTGTCGGGGGAGAAGTCGGAGCCGGAGGTGATGCCGGCGGTATGGGTGAGCAGGTGATGGATGGTGATGGGCGGGTAGGGAGACGGTACCGCGAACCAGGGGAGGTACGTGGTGACGGGCGCGTGCAGATCGAGCCGACCCGCCTCGTACTCCTGCAGCAACGCAATGCTGGTGAACGACTTGCCGATCGATCCGGTCTGGAAGAGGGTCTCGGGCCGAATGGGTGTCACGGCCGCGATATCGGCATACCCAAAGGTGGAGATGTGGAGGGTGCTCTCGCGATCGGTCAGCGCCACGGCCATGCCCGGTAGCGTCTGCGTCTCCATCTGCGCCACGATGAAGCGCCGCAGGGCATCCTCGACCTGATTCACGACGGTCAACAGTATCTCCTCCCGCACAGGGTCTGTGACCACACGATAGCGGACCGAATGGGGGACTGTCTATCAGCGCCGTACCCAAGCCGGATCTAGTTCGACCTCCTGATCGCCCGGTGTGTAGTCCTCCGGCTAAGCGCGCTCAACCTCATCGAAGACCAGCTCGGTCTGTGGGCCACAGTGCATCGTCAAGTCAGGAACCTGAACCGTCTCGGAAGCGCACGAGGATGACACAGTCACCCTGGTGGCCGGCCCAGCAGATTGAGCGGGCCATCTAGTCGAGAGCGTCTAGTATTCACCATCACACATCTAAAGCCGGTTCTCGCTCGTATACTAGGATGATGCCGCATAGGCCGTCACAAATGCACAGTAGAGTGAATGAAGGAGCACGAATGAAGAAGATCTTGACTCTCGCCGGGGCCGCGGTGCTCATGGCCGCTGTTCCGGGCGCAGCAAACGCGCAGTCCACGAACCTTGCCAACAAGATGCAGATAACCACGAACATGCATGGCATGAACGAAGTGCCGCATGGTGACATGCACGGGATCGGCAGGGCAACCGTCACCCTCTACCCAAAGGCAGGCAAAGTGTGCTACTCGATGTCCATCAAGGGTGTGATGGGCAAGGCCCTCGCGGCACACATCCATAAGGGCAATGTCGGCGTGGCCGGCCCGGTGGTCATTCCGCTCACTCCCCCCGGCACGAACGGCAGGTCCGTCGGGTGTGCAAAAGCCCAGGTGTTCCTGATTCGGGCCATCATGCGGAGTCCCCGCAGCTACTACGTCAATATCCACACCAAGGAATACATGGCTGGCGCGCTGCGCGGTCAGCTGTAACAGCCACCAGGACGCATTCTCGAAGCCCGTCCGCAGCGATGCGGGCGGGTTTTTTGTGTCCGTCCGGTGGAACGGGGCGTCGGAATCGAGGCTACGTGAGAGCAGCCTGTATGGTTGCAGCCTGGCTGTCGAGCCACTGATCGAGCTTCTGCCCTCCGACGTGGAACCGAGTACGCCGGCCGGTGCGGCGATGCTCATCGCACCGGATGGCCGCCGGATGCCGCTCTCGGCCGCATCCTATGCGGTGTTCGAGAAGATCCTCATCGAGCTTCAGGCCGGTCGCGGCGTGCAACTCGTCTTCCACGATCGCGAGCTGACGATGCAGCAAGCCGCTGATCTCCTCAATATCTCCCGCCAGTACCTCATCCGGCTGCTTGAAGCAGGAACGATTCCGTTCACCAAGGTTGGCACGCATCGTCGGGTGCAACTCTGGGACGCGCTTGAGTATCGAGAGCGACGGAGCCAGGAGCGTCGAGAGTCAATGGCTCGTCTAACCCGTCCGTCTCAAGGGATGGGCGATTATTAGGCGACCGTATGGCCTTCATCGCCCTGCTGGACGCTGATGTGTTGGTCAACGCAGCCGTTCGCGATACGCTCCTGCGCGCTGCTGTAATGGAGTATGGAACTCTCGACGGCTCGCATCTACCTCTTGGGAGGCTCTTCGAGTGTCGGCAAGACGACGCTCGCCAACGACATAGCGGCACAGCTCAACATCGCGGTTCTGCATGTTGACGAATTCGTTCATGCCTCAGACGATCCAGCACTTCGCGCTGCCTGCTCAAGATTGGATGTGGAGAAGATGAGTCCCAGCAGCTTGTGCCACGTGCTTATAGCCAAGGGAAACGCGCTGACCCCGCTGCTCGACCGCCTCATTGAATCCCGTCTGGAGGAACGATGGCAGGGAATCATCGAGGGCGAGGGCATCCAGCCTGAACTCGCCCTGGAGTGGGCGCATGACCATCGCGTTCGCTGTGTGTTTGTGATCGAGGAGAACGAAGAGCGCTTGCTGGAGACTTTGCGCTATCGCCCAACAGCCAATGGCGAACCCAGGGACATGTCGTCCGGCATTCCAGCAAAGGCGGCTCACATGGATGCTCTCTACGGGCGATGGCTGCACCAGGAAGCGTCTAGGTACGAGTTGCGCTGGGTAACGTCTCAACCGTTCGAGACGCTCCCCACTCGGTTCCTCGCGGCCGTGTCATAGCGCTTAGAGCCTGTTGAACCAAGGCGATCATCCGAAAACTGCGATGGTCAGGGCGCCGAAACACGACTGTTTCATACAGCTTCGATTTTCGAAAGCCCGCCGGGACGTCCAGTCGTAATGCCAAACATGAGCGTGCCGCGGTTATGGTTACCTGCGAATGGGCAGCGATGGATCGCGCTGCAGCACGGCAAGGTCGCCGTAGTCGCGTCGACCAACTCCCTCTCGTCTGACGAATTGGTGCAGTATGCCGGGCAGACCCTGTGCGGAAGGGTACACTCGTGAGGCGAATCACCCTGGTCGCCCTGCTGCTGACGGCTCTTATAGGAAGCGCTATCGAGCGGCCGCTGGCGAGCGCCGGCTCCCGGTCCGCGATCGTATGTGGCGACCCGACCGCCCGATGCTGGACCCAGGGCAGGCAATGGTACCAGGGCATCACGCGGACCTGGGGCTTTGGCGTGCTGCCGAACTGGGTTATCCCGACCGTCGCCGGAGCCGGCTTTCTCAACACCGGCCCAAACATCCCGCATCTGGTGGTAGTAGTCAATCCTCGGGGGAGCCGGATCCTGTACAGCCCCGCCGCGAGCTTGCACGACAGCCATGGCACACATCCGCTCACGCCCCGTCCCCTCCCTGTGCCACGGCCGTTCCTGGCCTGGGATCTGGGGCCGGTCCAGGATGGGGCCGTGGTCTGGTTTCGGGTCCGCGTCGCGCCAACCAAACACCCCACCTGGGCCTGGCAAAACCTCTACGCCACCCTCGCTGCCAGAGGCGGCGTATCGTGGCAGACCCGGGTCCATCCCGAGCTGGCGCCGCTGCATCCATAGGCCGCGCGGACCATGGGAGGTCGGGTACGATCATCTCACGAGGTCTCATCCGTGACCACTGTGCTGATGTGGATCGTCACCATCGTGCCGTTAGCCATTGCAGACCGGCTTAGGTGAGCGCGCGCTGAGCTGCCAGTCCTGTGCGGGGAAAGAAACGTGACTAACATAGCCTCTGAACCAAGATCCCTCCGCCATAACCGCGACTACCTGTTGCTCTGGAGCGGACAGACCGTCTCCGCCATTGGCTCACAGTTCACGGGATTCATCATTCCGCTCTTGGTGCTTGCGCTGACCAACTCCCCGGCTCAAGCCGGTCTGGTCGGCGCGCTCCAGGGCGTCCCCTACATCGTCCTGAGCCTGCCGGCTGGAGCACTGGTGGACCGCTGGAACCGCAAGATGGTGATGATTATCTGCGACTCCGGTCGTGCCGTGAACGTGCTAACCGTCCCGGTGGCCCTGGCGATCGGTCACCTCAGCATGGCCCAGTTGTACGTCGTGGCGCTGGTGGAGGGCACGCTCTTCGTGTTCTTCAATGTCGCGGAGGTGGCCTCACTGGTCCGCGTGGTCGGTCCCGATCAGCTTCCGGGAGCCATCGCCCGTCAGGAGACCACCTGGGGCATCTCTGCCCTGATCGGCCCGGCTGCCGCCGGCGCGCTGTACCAGGCGGTCAGCGCCGCGCTGCCGTTCCTGGTCGATGCCTGCTCGTATCTGGTGTCCGCGCTCTCGCTGTCGCGCATTCGGACGCAGTTCCAGGCAGACCGGAGTGTCCCAGCCGGCACGCTGCGCAGCGAGATGCATGATGCCCTGCTCTGGCTCTGGAGGCAGCCGCTGCTGCGCTTCGTGGCCCTCGTCACCGCCGTGGGCGATTTCCTGTTCTCGGGTATCGGCCTTATCCCGTTGGTGATCGCCAGGCAGCAGATGCATGCCTCGCCGGTGACCATCGGCTTGATCTTTACCCTGGCGGCGATCGGCGGTATCCTGGGATCGTCTGTCGCCGGCTGGGTGCAGCGACGCGTCACCTTCGGACCGGCGCTGATCGCCGCCGAATGGATGCTGGCCCTGCTCTACCCCCTCCTGGCAATCGCGCCCAATCCCGTTGCGCTGGGCCTGGTCCGCACCGCCATGTCCGGCACGGTGAGCGTCTCCAACACCGTCCGTCTCAGCTACCAGTTAGGCTGCATCCCAGATGCGCTGCAGGGGCGAGTCAACAGTCTGACTACCCTCCTGGCCTACGGAAGTCTTCCCATTGGTGAGGCGCTCACCGGTGTCCTGCTCCAGAGCATTGGTCCCACCCATACCATCATGGCCATCACCATCGGCCTGGCGGCCTCGGCCGCCGCCGTCACGCTCAACCCCCACGTTCGCCACGCGCCTGGACTGCATGAGGACGCATGAACATGCCCTCCGCCCACCACGCGGCAGCTCGCCCACCATCCTCATCGAATCTTCGCAGCTGTTCCTCCCTCGCGCGGCACGGGTCGACGCTCTCGCCGAGGAGATGATCGAGCAGCACGCCGAGGCCCTATGCATCCTCGCCGAGCACGACGCCGGGTCCAGGTGACCGACGAGAAGGTCGTTTACCGTCAGACGTCCTGGCGGATACGTTGCGACCCTCGCTGACTTCCCGGCTCTGAGTCCTCTGGCGTCGGGATGGAGCGTGGGAACGGTCGCCACGGTGGTGCACCCAAAGCAGCGCGTCTCATCCGGCACAGCGCTCTCGCCAGAGGCTATACTCAGTCAATGGAAGAGCCTGACGAGAAGCATGCGCGGTCTTTTCGATTGGCACTGAACAACAAATGATATACTGAACATGTGTTCTATTCAGGTGTTACGTGCCAGGAGATAGGGCTGCTATCGAGGATGCCATTGCCACGCTGTCCAGTCAAATGGCCATCCGAGGGTATCGACTCAACCGCACCAAGTTGGTGAAACTCCTGTACTTCATCGACCTAGCGGCGTGGGAAGAGATGGGGCGACTTGTCACCGGAGTGAACTGGACCTGGGATCACTACGGTCCGTTTTCCGGTGCAATCCTTGAGGCTTGTAACGACATGGCCGATACCGGCGAACTGAATGTGCGGGTAGAGGGGATTGGTCCTGACTCCCGCGAGTTCCACATCCGTACCGAGGATGTGCGGTATTTCAAGCGGCCAAGTGAGGAAGTCGTGCGACTCATTAGAAGCGTTGTTCGCGACTATGGCGCACTGTCGGCCACCCGACTAAAAGAATTGTCCTATCAGACTGCGCCCATGAAGCGAGTCATCGAGGAAGGCCGGCGCGGGGATGAACTCCAGTTTGTTCGACGCCCTGTCTCCTCCTCGGATGTGAAGAGTGCTGTTGCTCGCTACGCTGGCCTGGTTCGTCGGCAACAGCAGTCAGGGGACGTAGTTGCTGCCCTGCGGGCTGACCTGGAGGATCTTCGCGCAGGACGAGAGTCTGCGACGACGAAGCTCCTGGGCAACGGTTAGGTTGGGTGGCCCGTCCAAAAGATTTCCTGGCAGGATGCATCTATAAGGTGAAGGACGATCGGATCAGGCTGCCCGATAACGAGAAGCGCCAGCTGCACAAAGAAAAGCGATCGGTGATCGTTGTATCAGATCAACACGGCGCGCACGGATCAAACTCGTATCCACCGTCTCTCTGGCCGAGTGTATGGGTGGTGCCTCTCTCGACATCGAAGAGAGATGTGACAGCGTTCGACGTTGAGATTCCTTTTGGCGAAGGCGGGATGAACAAAGCGGCTTGGGCGCGAGTACCTGCGCTGCAAGTCATGGATAAAGATGCTCTTGAGGACATGTCCGGTCAAGTGAGCCGAGATATACTCGATCAGCTCACCGCCATGATTCTTCACTATCTCGGTATAATCCGCCCGGAAGAGCCGGAGGCCACTGATTCGGTAGACCTGGACAATATGCCGTTTTAGTGGGGACACTTTGTGTCCCGATATCGCAACCGCAAACATGGGAGTATGTGCCGTCGAGTGACCGTTTTAGCTGCGTAGGCCATGCCTCGGGAGTACCGATGGCGGAGCAGGGAGAATGTCGCGGATGCGCCACCGTGCGTACGGGATGCGCATGGCGTGCGCGAATGGCCATGGCGGCACGCTCGCCAGAGACTATACTCGGTCAATGCAAGTCCGAAGCTAGCCAATCTCAGAGTTCTCCCAACGGCCTGTCATAGAGCGCCATGCGCTGCTCTACGTCCCGGTGTCGGCTCCAATGGGGCTAATGCCGTACCAACAACTCTGAGTGTTCTCGGCCTGGTCTGCCGGCGCGTACCACGTCGACTTTGACGTGCGGCTGCTGCATATGTGCCGGTTCCGACTGAGAATGCTCGCTCAGATCAAGGATCGATTATGTTCGAGCACGTCCCGAACCAGCCGCCCACACCTTCCACGCTCACCATCCGGCCATACCGAGAATCGGACGAACGAGGGTGGCTGCGCTGCAGCGTCCTCTCGTTTCTGGAGACCGCCTACTACGACTCGGTGTTCCGCCACAAACCGCGCTACGACCACCCCGCGATCGAACTCGTGGCGGAACGCAACGGCGCGATCGTGGGAGTGATCGACGTCGAGTGTGAGGAGACACCGGGCATGGTCTGTACCGTGTGCGGCGTGGACGACCCAACCTTGCTGGGTGGGATGATCTGGCATCTGGCGGTGCATCCCGACTTTCAGCGCCGTGGGATCGGGGGACAGCTGCTCCGAGAGGCGCAACGACGAGCCATGGAGGGCGGCATCGGGTGCTTCGAGGCATGGACTCGCGACGGTGCCGGCACGCTGCGCTGGTACGAGTCGCAGGGCTTCGAGTGGGTGTCGTCCTACCTCCACGTGTACCTGCAGGGGAAGGATGAGGTGCAACAGGCCATCCAGAGTTCAATGCCCCAGCTGACCCCGGTCCAGGTCTTTGCCCACTACGCCGGCGCCGATCGCGACGCCATGCGCGCCCGGTTCGAGCGCGTCCACGACTGTACCTGCTTTCGTCTCGATTTCCCCGTTGACTGGACGAGGGGCGAACTGCCGGCCGGCGCTTCGAGCTTGGCGACATGATTGGGCCATGGTGGGGAGGCGCGTCACAACGCGACCTTGATCGGCTGCTCCCGCATCGATATCACTTTTGTTATCATGAGGCACGGGCAATGCTACCTGAGCAGGAGGAACCATGGCGACAGTTCTCATTCTGCCCGAGGTGGTGGATGAGCGTAGAATGCTCCCACCGGCCGAACAGGTGGCGCTTGACCGAGCGTTCGACAAACTGAGGAGTACCGGAGTGGCCCTTCCCTTCCCGCACCAGAGCCAGATCAAGGGTGCCCAGGACCTGCGCGAGCTGCGGCCTCGCGCCGGACGGAGTCGCTGGCACGCCTTCTACCGCCGCACAGGCCAGGATACATTTGTCGTTGCCGCCCTCGGTCCCGAAGCCGCAGTTGATCCCGCCGGCTTCAAGCGAGCGGTGGTCGCAGCCGAGGACCGGCTCATAGCGTTGCAAGGAGGCTCATCATGAAGCTCGCCGATCTCCGCACCGCCGAGGATCTCCACGCCGAGTCCATGCGCGATGACCCCGAGTACCGGCGTGAGTGGGAGCGCACCGTCCTGGCCCATGCGGTCGCCCTTCGCCTCGTCGAGTACCGCGCCGCGCATAGCCTCTCCCAGCGCGCCCTGGCGCGTCAGCTCGGAATGCCGCAGCCGGCCATCGCCCGGCTCGAAGCGGGCGAGCACAACCCTTCCATCGCGACCCTGCTCCGGCTCTCGCGTGGTCTCGATATCGCTTTTCACCTCGACATCACCTCCGCCGGCGTCGAACTCACGGGCTGAGGTGTCAGTCCACCGACTCTGCGGCTCCCGGTGCGCCTGGGAGGAACGGCGCGAACTGGGCCTCCACCAGGGTTACGATCTCGTCGAGCGACCGTGTCCCGTCGATCTCCACTATGGCCAGCCCAAGCTCCTCAGAGCGCCTCCGGATGTGGTCCGCCAGCATCAAGTCACGGGCCATGTGATTGCGTTGCGCTCGGGAAGGATCGCGCGTGTCGGCAAAGGAGGTTCCCTTGCCCCGGCGCTCATAGGTTGCCCGCTTGAACTCCTCGTTTGAAACGAGCCAGATAGCCTGTCTGGCCGAGCCGAGCAACGGCAGTACCAGATCAGGCGAGAAGCCATAGCCCTCGGCCATGATTGGTGGTTCAGATGGCAGCGCCTGGAGGTCTTCCAGCGTAAGCCGGAATCTCTCCGGCGTCGTTTGGCGCCATCGGTCCACCAGTTCCTCGGGCGTCGTATCCACCCACATCCAATCGCGATTTGTTACCTTGGACGCGTGCATGTGCGGGTAGCGCACGGGATCGATCCGTGCCCAATGGCCGGGATGCTCCACCCGGTCGTACAGATCGTAGTGATAGGCCTGCAAGCCATGTTTCGCTGCCAGCGCTCGCGCCACCGACGTCTTTCCCGAATCGGTGGCGCCGCCGATCCACAACACGTGGGCAAACGCAGCCTTCGGGTCACTTTGGCTTTCTGCCGTCATCAGCACTCCACAGCTAATGTACCCGCCGCGAAGAATACCAAGGACACGCGGCCCGTCACAATACGTCGCTGTCACGCCGTTTGCGGGCCAAAACGCTGGAGAGGCGGGTGTGGCCAAGGGCCGCAAGCCCGGCTCGTAGGGGGCCGATGGAAAAGCACCGAGGTATACTCTAAATAGGTGGGAGCGCCGGGCGCTACGGGCTGAAAGACGCCCCGATGGTGGGTTCGACTCCTACACCTGCTTTCACAGTGTGTCCCGGCGCTTCGCCAGTGATCCACTGCTTCTCCAGAGCTACAATGACAGCTTTGAATGTTTGAACTTGGCGGCGGCCCGTGCCGTGGCAGAATACTCCAAGTGAAATCCGACCATAGCGCATCCAGCAGAGCCGTAGCCGGGCTATCCGGTGACGCTGCACGGGTCAATCACGTGACCTTGCCAGTGATCTTGATTGGGCCGGTGAATGCTGGCAAGAGCACCATTGCGGTGCTCCTGGCCGACCATCTCCGTGTCAGTCGTGCCAGCCTGGATGAGGTGTGCTGGGACTACTTCCAGCAAGAAGCTGACTACGACGAGGCGGTCGCCCGCCAGCACTTTGAACGTGGCGGGCAAACACGGGCTTTAGAGTACGTAATACAATTCTATCCCGGTGCGGTCGAGCGCATCGTGGCCGGGTACCCGAAGAGCGTCATCGAACTCGGGGCGGGTCACAGCGTGTATGACGACGCTAATCAGCTTGCACGCGTCAAGGGAACCTTGTCCCCGTACCCCAACGTGGTCTTACTCCTGCCGTCTCCCGATCCCGATGAGTCGCTCCACATCCTGAAGGCGCGGTGGAGCAATCCCTGCCCGGAAATCGTCGAGATGAACGAGCACTTCGTCCGGCACCGCTCCAACTTTGAATTGGCGACGATCCTGGTGTACACGAAGGGCAAGGCACCAGATGAGACATGTGAGGATATCGTCTCTCGCCTGACCTGAGCGCGTGCACGCGCCATCCGCCGACAACCTGTTTTTCAGAATCCGCCGCACCGTCTCATCAGCGACACTGGCGCCACCGTCGATGGCAGCGAAGCCATCGACCAAGAGGGCCAGGGTCCAACGCTTCCGCCCAACAGGTGGTTCACTACAGGTTGGAATCTCATTCAGCCTGCCGATCCCGAGATATTCAGAGGAATCCCGAAAACTTATGGGACACCCCGAAACGTTGATCACCTTGACATGTCCGCTCTGTCCGCTGGAGCGGCGAGACTTTAGTCTATGGCTGGTGGTCCCGTACGATCAGTCGTCGGCTGCGAGCCCTGATAGCCGGTCAGCGGCTGCGGTGCCAACCAGCCTGGCTAAGCTGCCCCAGGCAGAATTGTGAATAACGTCATCATCCAGCGCGGCCAGGAGAAACGGCACCGCGCGATGGTCTCCCAACTCTCCGAGCGCCCATGCGGCTGCACCACGCACCTCCGGGTGCTCGTCCGATGCCGTCAGGATCCCGCCTAGTGGCTCAATGGCGCACGCATCACCCAGTCGCCCCAGGTAAAAGGCACACCTGTATCGAACGCCCGTATCCTCCTCCCGGTCCTGCAGGATCGACAGCATTGGTTCCAGTGCTCGCTCATCACGAATGTTCCCGAGCCCACGCGCTGCCATCCCGCGAATTGAGGTATGACGGCTCGGGTCACGAAGCGCTGCCAGCAGCTGGTCCACCGCGGGCTTGCCGACTCGCTGCAAGTGTTCTACCGCGACCTCGCTGACTTCTTCGTGCGGGTCTACCAACAGGTCGATAAGATGAGGAATCACCGCGAGCTCACCGCTGCATGCGCGCCCTCCCAGGTACCAGGTTGCCACGCTACGAATCTCAAGATTCTCGGTGTCGAGCGCTTGGATCAGCGCTTCCGTCGACTGGTCGCCCAGCGATCGAGCTATCACGGCACACTCCCCACATCCTTGAATGATGCGTTGAGGCGTACTTCTCCTTCAATGGCCAGCCGAATGGGCACAACGTGCTGTGCCACCAGAACAGTATGTCCCCGGTAGCGGTACAGGCATGCGTGTGCCCGACCCGTACCAGATGCGCCTGCTTCCTCCGGCGTGTGGACTGTAGTACAACTGGTCCGTTTTGCCCCGCGAGGTAAGAGAGAGACCAGAAAGTTCCAATACTGGCGACGTTCGGGATGGCGATACCCGCCGATGGCAAAGCTTACGGCCCGGCTGTACACAAATCCTACGATTATGTGGAGATCGCGATGACGGAAAAAGTCGCACACCACGGGAGCTGGCTGAATGCAGACGGGATCGGAGGGACCCGGTGGGGCTGGTCGCCAGTAGTGATCTATGGTCCCGATCAGCGCACCCAAGTGTACCGGCTGTGCAGCGTTGGCCTGTATTGGCGCCCTGCATAGGGCGACCGCGAGCAGGCATAACGACCAAATACCTAATCGAGTGAACCGCATAGATCTCCCCAGCAGCATACGCGCCTACTGCTCACCGGCCAGCGGCAGTAAGTGCGTATGCCGGCCACCTTCACAACACACGGGGTGCTTAGGTACAACACCACTTCATGGGTGGTGGCACGCAAAGTTCTGGTTCGCCTGTATGACATCACAGAATGCCTGCTGAAGGCTTCCTGAATGCCCATAGGCGTCAGGAACCATGACGGAACTTCCGATCCCCGGGAAGTTACTGCTAACCCATGATCCCATGGGGCACGTATTCGTTACGCAGTCCTTGAGATCAGCAGCAGCGAAGGAAGCGCAGTTCCATTTATTGGAATCTAGGCAAGCCGACATCGGTTGGTCCATGATTTTGCCGTAGTTGTTTGGGCCGTTCCATGCGTACTGATCGCACATGCCATACCCTGGCGTACCACTGCAATACACTCGCCACACAAAGGCAGGCGTTTGCGGGTCGGTCTGCAGGAAGCCCGTGCCAAGAAAGTAGATGTGAAAATTGAAATAGTCAGTCGTCTCTTGGCCCGCCGGCTGAAGGTGCCAGTGTGTATGCCAGCCGTAGTTGTTGTTGTGAATCTCAACCTGACGAATCTCCGACTGCGTGTAAAGGGGGGAATAGTTGGGAGGAACCCAGCATTGCGTCCAGTAGGCGCTGGACGCAAACACGCAATTCACGAAGTTTGGGTCATTCGGGACCGGGCCCGCAGCCAGGGCGGAAGGGGATGAGGCGACCATCGAGGTCAGTACCATTGATACCGATAGAAGAAGGCGCTTGAACGGTACCTTAACCTCTGGTTATTCCTTTATGTGTAACGGGACGCTTGGTGGGGTAATCACGATGTTTTCAAGTATAACATGGAGAGCCGTCTTTACGCCGAGCGCGACCAGCGGCTGGAGGCAGCAGGTCAAGGCGCTTCTCACGGGTTCGAGGGACGGCGACACGCTTACAGGTCGATCTTGCGGGCCTCGATCAGGACGTGGACGGGGACCTCCGTCATGAAGGCGCCAAAGGCAGGCTCACCCGCCAGAAACTCCTTCGACGGCCCTGGTTCCTCCAGGGCGGTCAGAACTAGGCCGGCGGAGCGGAGCGCGCGCACGTACCAGGAGAGCGGGCGATGGTAGGACGTGGTGGAGGTGAGCCGGCCATGAACGCGCCAGTAGGCCTGCCCCGCAAACGGCTCGGCGTAGCGTCGCACCTTCCTCCACACCGTCGACGGGGGATACATCATCTCCTCAACCCAGGCCGACGCTCCCGGAATGTCGAAGCACGGGTGAGAGAAGAGGGCCACAAGTCTTCCGCCAGGGCGGAGCACGCGTCCCATCTCGCCAAGCGCCCCGCTAGCATCCGGTAGGTCCATCAGGCCCATTTGACTGACAACCAGGTCGAATGAGTCATCGGCGAGCATCTCCATTTGGGCCGCGTCTGCCGCGTGGTAGGTGATGCCAAGTGGGTCGTGCTCCTCGCGTCGACGATTGCGGCCAATGAGCGGGGCCGAGAGATCGACGCCGACCACGTCCCCACCGAGGCGAGCCAGCCGGCGCGTGTTGTGCCCGTTGCCGCAGGGTACATCGAGGATACGCATTCCGCCGACCTCGCCGATGAACCCAAAGAGGGCGGGATCAAGAAGGGTCCGGTGCCAGAAATCCCCTTCATCGCCCTGCTTCTCGTCGTACCACTCGGCCAGGTCTGCCCACTCCATCGTTCCCACCTCGCTCTCCTTGCCGCCGGTAGTAGAGATTAAACCCGTCAATGTAGACATGGGCCTTCATCGCCATCAGGAAACAAAAAAGCGGAGGGCGATTAAAACCCTCCGCGCCCTGCCGCCGAAGCCACAGGGGGTGCTAGCACAGTAAACTGTCCCCTCACGAACCGGCGAGAGGGCAGCCCCACAGCCGCTCCAACCCATGCCAGATGTCGTTGCGCCAGGCGGTGTAGTTGTGGCCGGCGCAGAACTCGCGGTAGGTGACGGCATAGCCGCGCTCGCGCAGGAGAGCATGCATCCGGCGGTTGGCGGAGAGCAGCCACTCCATGGTACCCACCCCCAGGTAGATGTCGATGGGGCGCACCGGGTCGTGGCGAATCAGGTCGTACACCACCGGCTCGCGCTGCAGCGTCTGCAAGGCGAAGGCGCCCGACTGGCTGATCACCTTGCCGAAGATGTCCGGTAGACGCATCCCGGTGTAGAGCGCCATCAGGCCACCCATCGACGCCCCAGCCACGCCGTATGCGCCGGGATGCTGGTCTATATCCACCAGGTTCAGGTGCTCCCGGGCCAGCGGCAGCACTGTGCTCATCAGCAGGCCGATCGTGGCCTCGCTACAGGCGTACTCCAGAAAGCGGGCATGGCGTCCATGCTCCACCATGGCCAGCGCCAGCGGCTGCATCCGGCCCTGGGCCACCAGATTGTCCACGATGTGGATCAGCCGCGCGCGGTGCAGGTACTCCCGTCCATCCCATACCACGAGCAGCGGGCATGGCGCGTCGGTGAGCGGCTGATAGAGATAGACCGCCCGCTTGCCTCCGGCCAGCAGGTAATCCGAATAGATCAGGTGTTTGCGCAGCGTGCCGTGGTGCATGCCGCGCTTGCCGTGTACCAGCGGCGTCAGTTCCATATCCGGCATGGTGAAGTAGCTGTTCGACGGGCCAAATCCCGTACTGGCACGTCGCTTGTTGAACGGATCGTTCAGCCTGCGGTCGCCGTCGAAGTAGGCGTACTCGATATACGCATTGCGTGGCAGCTCGGTGGTATAGGTCCAGATTCCCGTCTCGTACTGTATCATCTCCGCCGGCTGATGCCCCCAGCCATTGAAGTCGGCGATCAGGCGGATAGGATGGTCGCTGGCCCACACGAAGGTAGCCGTATCGCCATCGATCAGTGGGGTACCCTCGCGCTGCACGCGTTCGACCAGTGCGTCCATCCCTGCTCTTTCTCGGCGCGCTGGCCGCCGGCGAGCCGCATGGATCGCCACATACCAGGCCCGGACAGACTACCGGTCCGGAACCCACAGCTTTATTCTACTGGGAAGAGATGCCACACACGTCACCATCCTCCCTCCCCATCCCCGCGAGCGCGCACCAGCCCACCCAGCGCCAATGGCGCCATGTCCTCCGCGGCCCGGCAGCAGAGGGCCAGGCTGATCACGAAATCGTCGTGCCCTTCGGTGGGTGGTACCTCCCAGGCCAGTTGTTCGTTGTGGTGCAGGGTGTAGCGGGTAGCCCGGATCTCCTCCCAGCACTCGCGCCATTCCGGGCTGCCATCCCGCCCGTACAGGCTCAGGCGTCCGGTATTCACCATGCCCAGCATGGTGTACGCCAGCCGCGACTTGGACGGCGCGGAAAAGACGAACTTCTCCACCCGCGGACCATGGCGGGCCAGCAGGAACGAGGCGAGTCCATCGCCGATGCCCGAGGCATCCACACAGACCCGTGCAAACTGCCAGTGATCCCACAGCCGCAGCAGGTGATCGAACTGCCACACCTGATCGTGGCCGGTCCACCAGATATGGTCCACCACTCGCACCCGCGAACTCCCCGTGGCGCTCGGGACCAGCTCGGCAATCGTCACCACCGTGCTGTCTCGTCGCGGCGAGAGGGCACGCGCCTGCGCGTCCTGTGCCTGCTCATCCGCGCCGGCGACGTCGATCCCGGCCACGTACAGCGCGCCCGGTGTGCGGCGACGCTGACGCGGGTGGATCCCGCTCATCGTCTCGCGCTGGGCCGACGAGAACAGCCGGCCGGCGTCGGAGAGGCAATGCAGCAGGTACTGCGTCTGGATGCTAGGATGGTCTTCGCCCAGCCGGGCAATCTCCGCCTCGACGAATTTCTTATACACCGGCGACTGCGCCGCGAGGGTGCGCCAGTCGTATTCAAAGTGCAGCTTGGTACCCGTGCGCTGCTCCTGCTCCAGATTTACCGCGCGCTGGCGCTGCAGCAACGAGTCTTCGTTCCAGGCAGTGCCGTACAGGACCGTGGTGGCGTTGGTGCTGGAAGCCATGGGCCGAAACTCACGGTCGTACTTCTCGGGGTCGACGTCCTGCGCTTCGTCGATCTCCAGCAACAAGCTGGCCGTGGCGCCCACCACGTTGGCGTGGGGCGCCGCCGAGAAAAAGGCGATCGAGGCCTTCCCCAGCTGGAAGGTGAAGCCGTGCGCGGCCCGCCACGGCTGTTTCGCGTCGTCGAACTGATCGAGCGCCAGCTTGAGGCGGAGCATCGAGTGCGCAATCTGGGGCCGAAAGGAGGGCGCCGCTTTGACGATGGCGCCGCCTCGCTCCGCATAGCGCCGCAGCAGAAATGCCTCGACCTGCGCGCTCAGCTCATTCTTCCCCATCTGCCGGGCAAACATCACGGTAATGATGTGGCCCGATCCTCGCGCCACGCTGTCCACGATGGCCCGTGCGCAGACCAATTGATAGTCGCGCAGCGGCGTGCTGAGCGTGGAATTCAGCGCGTCGAGGTCGGTGTCAGAGGCGCCGGGAGCCGGTGGAGTGTTCAGTTTCTCAGGAGGAAAGTCCGTGCCCATCCCGGCTATCATAGCCCCGAATCGGGGGAAAGCAAGGGGGAGGATGGCGGCGCGGACCGGTCCTCGCGAAACTGTCCGCTCGTGAACGGTTACTGGAGCCGGCGCCGCTGGTCAGCATTGGATGCATCCCGGCTGGGACGATCGTGGCCGAGCGCGGGGTGAGGGTGTCGTCGCTGAGACACCGAGGGCTGGCCGGGGTAGGAACTCGGCCACTACCGGGATAGTGGCTCGGATGGGGAGGACTTCGCTAACCCGACACTGTTGCCGTAGGGGTCGCGGCTCCTGCCCGACCCGCCCAACGGTGTTTCCCGTCGGTGGGGTCATCCCGGCGACCACCCAAAGCAGGCCGGCCAGGAGCACGCCCACTAGCGAATTTATGCCCCGCATGGGGTACACTCACTCCCCTACCGGTGATCAGCACCCGGCGACTGGTCGCCCGCGTCCTATGCCACTCCGGGTCACACGTGTCGACGATCCCTGCCTCAGCCAAACACGTGAACTCGGTTACACTGTCCGTTCATGAACCCTTGACGCGGTATCCGCGATGCTCTTCTACATCAACCGCACTACTCTACCAGCCGGTCTCCCCGACCAGCATGCATCGCTGTCGGAGCACGTGCCGCGCGTCCACCCCCGCCTCCAGCAGGCCCACCACCACCAGTCGGTTGACCGTTGCCGCGACCAGCTCCGGCCCGATGTCGGTATCGAATCGTGCCACGCCCACGATCAGCATGGTGAGCCGCTCGCCGCGGCTGCGCACCTGTTCCAGACCAGGGCCGCTGAACTCGCGAAGACCGATCCACAGATTCCCTCGGGCGATCAACACGCCCGCCCCTCCCGCCAGAGCCAGCATAGCCAGGGTACCCTTCACACGCTTCTCCTTTACGATGCCGCCGTACTCTTCAGTCTTCAGCCTAGCAGTCCTGGCGCGCACGGGCCAGAGATTGACGCCTGGGCAGCCCACTGCGTGACAGAAGGCACCCGATATTCGTTACAGACAGTGTACCCCCAGAGCAGGCACAATGGGGGTGTCTATTTCTGTTCGGTCTCGGATGGCAAACGCGGAGGTATCGCGTGAGAAGCATCGACCGAGGCGATCGCCCGCCCCGGCGGCTACGCCGCTGGCGCCTCCCCTGGCGGCGGCCATCCAGACACGTTCACCCGCCGCGGTCGGAAGACGACCGCGGTCGCATCATCCAGTTTCCAGGCCGCTTCACGCCTGCCCCACCCGAGCCGCCACCACGAGCCACGCCCCCCAAGCCGCCCGCCGGCTGGGGACCGGAGCAGCCCAGCATCCGCGTGCTCTTCCTGGCCGTGCTGGTCGGCGCCCTGCTGATCGCCGGCTCGACCGCCGGCTACTATCTGGTGGTGCAGCACGCGCCGCACCACCTTCGCCTCCAACCCGCCACCGTGCACTTCGAGGTGCTCACGCCCCGCGGTGCCGGCGCCGGCAACGGAACCGTCGCCTTCCGCACCAATCGCGTCGAAGGGCTGCTCGGCTTTCGCTATACCGGTTGCCCATCGACACCCCACGGCGCTTTTCGGCTGAGCCTCGCTCCAGCCGGCGGCGGGAACCAGCAGACCCTCGTCGACTACCGCACCGCTGATACGCGCACCTTCCGCATCGACGCCGCCGTCAGCTACGTGCTGCGCGTCGTCATCCCCGCTCCGCACGGCTGCCGGCGATGGACGATCGCATCGAATGCCGATGGATCGCCATAGTATGCCCGTTCCCCAGCGCCGCAGGGCTGCACAGGCCCCGGGGGGCATGGAGAGTTACTTCCTTATAGTAGGCGCAAGAGGGCATGACTCGCCTGGCTGTACGCCAACACCCCTGATTTGAGGCCCCGTATTGTGCAGCACGGCTGCTGCGGAATACGTCCGGATGCTGTGCAAATAGGCACTTATCCACGAGTTATCCACAAAATTATGACGAAATTCCAACGCGCCTCCGTGACGAAATCGGCGCCTATTCCTAATTGATGTCCCACCAACGAGTTCTGCGTGCAATGACGCGAGAGACTATCCCATGACTCCTGACGTGGCTATGGCGTAGGCGATCACCGCATTGCCGGCGTCGTTGGGGTGGATGTAGTCGTTGGCGCCATTGGTCGATTGGGTGAGCTTGGCGGCCCAGTCGTAGCGCAGAAAAACTCGTTCCACATCTACCAGCGGGACCGACTCCTGCACCGCCAATTGCCGCATCGCGACGTTGTAGTCGGTCATCATCGGTCCCCGCCAGGCGCGCGGGTCATCGGACGGATAGAGGAGCGGCGTGCCGGTCAGCAGGACACACCGCGCCCCGGAGGAGAGGATCAGGTCCACCTCCTGGCGCAGGTTGGCAATGGTATCGTCGATTGAGCGTCCGCCCAGCAGATCATTGGCGCCCTCCATCAGAAGCACCGTGGCCGGATGCTGTGTGTTCAGCACATCGGCCAACCGGCTGCGATCGGACTGCGTGGTCATGCCCGGATAGCCGTAATCGTACACCGTGCGATGGAGCCGTCGCCCCAGAAAGGCCGGATAGGTGGTGTCGATCGCCCCCGGACGATGCTCCCAGAGCAGAGCCGTGTCCTGGTAATCGAGCACGCTGTTGACGCCGGCATTGGCGCCCCAGGTGATCGAGTCGCCGAAGGCAACGATGGGCTGCGCGCCACTATTGCCGGCGCCAGCGGATGCCGGCGTCACGCACAGCAGGCCGAGGGCCAGTATCACCGAGAGGAAGGTACGCACCATCGGGGGGATCATCCGTTCTATCGAGATCGTGAGGTGAAACGCGGTGTCTGGCGCTCACCCCGTTGCGCTGAGGACGATGGCCTCGGGCAAAGACCAGACAACTCTCTCAGTCTACCGGGATGGGTGCATGGGCGGAGTGAGGGTGCGTCAAGGTGCAGATCTGTCCTCGCCAACCTGTCCGCTGATGAACCCGCTCGGCGGAGGGCGCGTGAAGCCGTCCGCCCATCAGTTCCCGGCACGGCTGATCCCGCGTTTGGCGCCCGACTCATGGATAGTATAGTATTTGCATAGGACTTAGTGAAGATATGAACAAGAATTCAACGGGCGCGAACCGGGGATCGCGCTCCGATCTACGGGTCGGTCTTCATCTTAAAACCCCCTAAAGATCAGCACGAGGAGCACAGCAGTATGAAACAAAGTTCGCAACAATCGTATTTCCGCGTCACCGACAGTATTCCCGAGCAGGCGTGGTACTGGGGTGCGGTCGTCTCCATCCTGGCATCGGCTGGGCTGAAGATTGCCAAGCAGAACGACTGGAGTATCTTCGTCGGACAGTGGCCGCCGACCTTCCTCTTGTTCGGGCTGTATCACAAGCTCCTTCGCCCCTCCAAGTAGCCCCCCCTTCCTATTAACGACGGCGCTGCCACGTGCGGCGCCGTCGTTTTTTATTCCTGGGAAGACAGCCTGGTCCGTTCCTTGCAGTATTTGAGCCTGCGGTCTCAATCCGCAGGCAGCGCGGAGGTGGAGATCGGCGATGACGCAGGTACTTAGTCGGCCCGTTGGCCGGGGATCACGCGGACCGGCGAGACCGCCAACACGACGCGCGGTCCGGCCCCGTTGGCAAACGCTGTCTGCTCCGTGTTTAGTGCTGGCGCTTGTTGCTGGAGGCCAATCCTGGCGAATGAGCCACGCGGCGACGCCTCGTCCCGCCGTTCCGGCCTCGTGGCTTTCCGGCACGACCGTGCTCTCAGTGTACGGCCGGGCATTTAGCACCGCTCCTGGTCTCGGTCGATTAGGCCAGGACCGTTCCCTTGACGACGTAGCGCACCAGGTAGGGCCGACCGTGGCGGCTATCAAGGCGGCGATGCCGCACCGCCGCGTGCGGATTGCGATTCATCTGATTTACGGGCTGGCGACGCCCTGTGCGGCGCAGGATACGTGTTTGATCTATCTCGACGACACTGGAGTCGACCTCGTGAAGACCTACATACGTCCGGCCCAACGCCGGGGATGGTTGGTGGTTCTCGACGACCAGTTGGGGCGGTCCGATCCCGCGAGCGAGATCCGCCACATCGCTGCTCGCGGCTACCTTCGCTTCGATAACGTCGAGGTTGCCTTCGATCCCGAGTTTCGCACCGCGCCCGGCCAGGCCACGCCCGGGTCTCCCACCGGCAGCGTCGATACGTCGGAGCTCAATGCGGCGCAGTCGCTGATGAATTCGCACGCTCAGGCGCAGCACCTGGCGCATCGCAAGCTGATGTTGGTCCACGCCTGGACCACCAACATGATTCGTCACCGATTTCAGATCGACCACACCATGCCCTATGCCCAGCCCGTGTTCGTGATGGATGGCATTGGCGCCCCGGCGGAGAAGGTGAGAGTCTATGATTCGCTCTTTGCCAGGGTGGGCGGTGCGCCATCTGCCCTGGGCGGAGTCAAGCTGTTTAATCCCGGCGCCTACGCCATGCCCGGCCAGATCGACATCCCGGTCATGTCGTGGGATGAGGTTTTCGGCGCCGAGCCCACCGTGGACGGCAACGGCACGCCGTACCGCATGAATCCCGCGCCGGCGGTCGTCGTGCTGACGTAGCGGTGCCGCCACAGAGCATATCGGACATTGCTGGGCGGCGATGGAGCCGGTCGTTACGGGCGCGCCCTTATTTCTGGAAGGTTCTGCGCAGAATGTTCCACAGGTCCGGGTACGTGCCGTCGTAGCCAAGGACCCAGATGGCGGTTCCGGCGAAGGCATTTGCTCTGGCGTACGAATATTTCACGGCGATTGAGCGATTGTTTTCAAACCACACCTGGTGCTGGACGCCCTTGCTGTCGACGTACTCGCAGTGGGGCTCCTCGGCGTCCCGGTCCCATTGGCACTGCGCCGGCTTGAGCGCACCGAATCCACGCATTCTGCCGTAGGAGAGAATCGCGGCATAGCTGTTGGGATTGGTCGCCGGCAGCGTGTGGCCCAGCAACGCGGTCCCCTTGCGCACCGCCCAGTCCCACCCGGAATAGGGGATGCCCATGACGATCTTGGTTCGGGGAATCACGCGCAGATAGTCGTGGTAGGCGGTGGTGACATCGAAGACGAACTTGTGCCGCGAGAACCCCTTCATCGGCGCGTTGGGTCCGGCGACGTCGGAACTGGCGTTGTAGTAGTCGTAGGTCATGCCGATGAAGCGATCGAAGAGGGGAACCAGTCTGAACAGGTCAAACAACCCTCGATCCCGACAAGCCAGGGCCGGCAGCGTCAGGCTGAGGGTGGCGCCCGGCGCCTGCTGTCGCAGCGTCGAGGAAAAGCGTGCGGCGAAGGCGGTGAAATCGCGGCGATACACCGCGGGCGGGGCGCCGGAGTATTCGAAGTCCAGCGTGATGGCGTTCAGATGGCGGGAGTGGATCTGATCAAGCGTGTCGGAGATCAGATTCTGTTGCGCGCTCCTGCTGCCCAGGAAGGACCTGAGGTCGCTGTTGTTGAGCATGGCGAGGGTCAGGCCGAAGGCGTCGCCCGAGATCTGCACCTTTGGGATCAAGTCCTTCACCTGTTGGGTGTTCCACCAGCGCCATCCCGGTTCGGTTTGACTGCCGCTGACTCGCACGATATGACCGTCGGGGCCAACGGTGAGACTGAAAAAGTTGACCTCCGACAGGAGGTCATACCGGACGGAATCGATCTGGTTCAGGCGCCAGTAGGGCAGGAAGCCGGTGGTCTCCTGGCTCAAGGAGCGATGCGGGTGTTGTTCGGCATAGACCACATCGGAGAGCACGTTGACGGCCGAACTCGTCGGATAGGAAACGTGGGCATAGATCAGGAAGCCGCCGATGATTGCCAGCAGCAGCACGATAACAGCGCCGATCTTCTTCAGCAGCATCACAGAACTGATAGGCTGGCCGCTCCCCTCACCATAGCCGCGAACCAGTCCTCTACGTCCGCCACGACTTCACGGAATTACCCTCCTCCGTCTGAAACACAGAGAACTCATTGCCCTCCGGGTCCCGCATAACGGTCCCCGGCAGAGATGAGGCACCGCCTTCAACCTTGGTCGCGCCCAGGCCGATCAACCGTTGCACCTCCGCCACCATGTCATCCGCCCCCACGATCAGGCGGATTCGGCTATTCCCGCTGTTCCCCCCAGGAACCTGAAAAAACACAAGTTCCACATCGCGGTCGTTGGGGTCTTCGATCACGCCGCCCTCGAGGCCGCCCTTCTCGCGAATCTCGCCGCGAGGGACGAAGCTCAGCGCAGCCGACCAGAAATCAGTCAGCCGGCGCACATCCGCGCAGTCGATGGTCACACTGGCAATGCGGACGGTCATTCCATATCTCCCCTGTGCTGAAGTACCACAATTCCCCTCCTCGATGTTGCAGACTAGCTTCGCACATGAACGCTCCACCACGCTACGGTCTCGTTCATGTCCTCGGCGTCCATTGTTGACTCTATCAAGTTCTTCCAGTACCCGTACTGAAAATTAGGGCCTTCAACGCAATCAAGGGACAGATGGCGTGTCTTGCTCCTCGATGGGCGATGTCTTCGGTTCGATCTCTTCAGGCTGGCTGACACCAGCGGGCGCGGAGACAGTCGGCGAGTTGGAGACTTGGCTGAGTTCATCAACAGAGGATGGGAGCACCGCGTGAAGTCTGACATCAAGCGACAATGCTCCACAGATGCCCACCAGTCGCTGAAAAGATGCACCCGCATAGCGAGTTTTCTCATCCTTTTGAACCTGTTGCTCGGAGACGCCCAAGCGCGAGGCCAGTTCCCTTTGAGTCATATTGGCTGCAACGCGCGCATGGATCAGGAGTTCTGGCAAGTGATGTAACGTGTTGACGTCGACCGTGGCACCTCCCGATCGGCGTAGCTGTTCATACGAAGCGAGGCGCTCCTGAAGCTCCTGGAGACGAGTCGCCGTGGCCCCATGCATCGCCTGTCGAAGCTTGAGAGGCAGGTGAGCGGTCTCGCAATCCTGCTGCGCCAGGAGTACAGCGAGGCGCTCAGCCTCCGCGGCGGCAATCCGATAGGCGCGCTCGGTGGTGATCTCAACTGTCAACATTCTTGCTGCTCCGAATCGCGCACGGTGACGACAACGATCCCCTTATTGGAATCCTCACGATCGTCCTGTTGAAAGAAGTATCGATAGGGCGTTCCTCGTCCGTCAGCAACTGCATCGGCCGGGAAAAACTCCCCGCCAAATCGAGACTTCTGAGCAAGCCTTCCCAAGGCGAAGTCGAGAAAGACGGGATCAAGGGCCGAGAAATCCGTGTAATTGTCATACTCCCAACTGGCGTCATAGCCCCCCGGTAAAGCCTTGGTTGTAATGAAACTGCCGTCAAGGTAGATGCGAGGAATTTCAACTGTTGCCAGGCAATCGAGCGCTGCGCGCAGGCCATTGAGAAGATTCTCCCGTCTGGCGTTACCGCCGAAACGACGACATAGCTCGTCCCAAGAAGCATGGTGCTCTCCGGGAGGGAGATACCCTATATCTGGATCGGGGAAGGCAGCGCAACGCAATTTACAAGATGTGTTGCTCGCCCGTCCAGCCTGGGATGAACTACGCTGATCTACCGTGACTGTCTTTAGGGGGCACCGGCCACGACAGAGGCCTCGGAATCCAGGACGTAAACTGAACTTGAGGGGATGTGTCATGTCTCAGCATGCCTGTGCTTGCTTTCACTGCCGTAGGAAAATACAGGGGAATCCCGGGACCTTTCTGGACACGTTTGCCGAACAGTGTCCCGAGTGTGAAGCGGCCGTGGTCGGACCCGAACTGGGGATTGAGACGACGTTCGCTCTGGCGCGGTCAGCGTGGGGCGTCAGGAAACAAGTGGACAATCGGAGGAGCCGCCACGATACCCTCCAGGTCTTCGAAAACATTGCCATGGTAGTCAGTGACGATGTACCACAGATCTGCATGATCATCGACTGGCGACACGACGGCATACTCCCCAGGGCATGCGAAAGAAATAACTCTCAGTTTCATCTCTCGTCCAGTGTGACGATCCCTTGCGCGAACGGTCCGCAGGGCTTCTTTCCGAGTCATAGCATGACCGCTCTCAGGAGTTTTTCTGATACATTGGGCCATGAATAAATTCGAGCAGCTCGTATTCTTCTCGGAAATCAGGCAACAGAGCGAATTTTCTTTGGCTGCCTATAAGCGGATCCTCCCAGGTAACGATCCTCAAGCTTTTTTCTATCATGTCCAAGCCTTTCTCGTATCTGCTGCAAATGTGTCGAAACTCCTGTTCCCGGGTCAAGTTCGGGGAAAACAAGTAGTCCAGCAGCGTTGGGATCAACGGGCAGATGAATTGCGGGTGATACTTGGCGTCGATCGCACGTCTCCATTGTATGACCGTACTTTCAGAAACCACTTTGAACACTTCGATGAGCGAATCCAAGAATGGGCTGATCGCCCCGGCCCAAAGAACTTCGTTAATAACACCGTTGCAGTGAATGGACCTATAGATCAGGCTGTCACTATATCCAACGGATCTCAAGATGATTGCTTTCGCGCCTTCTCGACACCCCCACCTATCGTATGGTTTTGGGGAAAAAAACATCCACTGGAACCGGTAGCGATCGCTTTACTAAACATCTTGCAAAAGATTCCGCAGTAACTCAGCATCCGCATGCACACTCCGATTCCTCTTTTTTTGCAACCTCCCCCTTCATGTGCAGGAGTCAGTCTGCACATGAAGCAGCATCAGAGCGGGGCTTTCTGTGCAAAGGCGGGGCAACCTTTACGTTTCCAGTAATCCACAGGGTAAATTTGAGTCCAACCACACCATCTGAGTCGCACTATCGTTCAGTTGCCACAACCTAGTGGCGCGAAGCAGCGCGCTCCGAACACTTGTGGCACACCTTCGAATATGAGCCAGCGTCACAGATTACACGATTCGTTGTAAACTTTATTGAGGTGCAAGCATCTGCAATGCACCCGACCACCGGCATGCTGTGCCGGGTAGGTTAAAAGGTTCCACCCCGGTGAAAAGAGCCCATGGGGTCTCTCCCGAAAGGGTAGCCGGGGTGGTCGCATTTCTGGGAGCGGGTACATGGAGACGAGGCGCCAGACATCGCACTCCCCAGCGCCGTGCAGCAGCTTAGCATAGAGTGAACGGAATAAGAGGGTATGCTGGACGTTCCCGGACCGATCGGTAGCCTGCCCGCCTGTGCCCCCCAACGGCGGGGTATTCTGGGCGGACTGGCCCGCAGACCAGCACTTCCGTGGCCCTCGGAGGTTTACGCGCTCGCTGCGGTTCGGCTCGACGGGCGTCCCTGACGGATAGCCATGAGGGGCGACGAGCCGGCGGGCCCTGGGTCCGCCGGCTGGTCCTTCGGAGGTGCCGCCGAGTGGCCGGGGGTGTCGGCCTGCGGGTCGATTCCACCCGCAAGGGGTGGGCTACCTGCCGGTTCTCGTCCGAAAGGTCGTGAACGATCCGTTCCCATTGCACTATTCCACAGTGAACGATTGAATGCCGACCAGCGATTGATTACGGAATACAGAGAACAGATCACGCAGCCGCTGAATACACACTCCGTCCATCATCCCAATAACTATCGAACACATGGGCGAACACCGCGTCGGCTTTTTGCTGGAAGAGGGATGCATCGTAGGCCGGCGGCAGGCCCCCGTCCAGCTCCTTCTCGATCTCCACCTGCACCGCGGCGCGGGTGCGCTGGCCTTTGCGCCAGTCGAGGACCAGCTTGTCGCGTTTCAGGGTGGACAGGAGATCCTCCGCCACCCGCTTGATGTCCTTCCGCTCGGCCTCGGTCAGGTCGGGGCCGGGGCGGGTGAGGAGGTCGTAGATGGCCAGCTGCTCGTCGTTCAGGCCCTCGGCCAGGCCGCGCTGCTCCTCCCCGTTCAGGCTCTCTTTGAAGAGCAGCAGCTGCTGGAACAAGCTCTCCACGTTCAGGCTGCCGGCGTTGTACTCCTCGATCAGCTCCTGGAAGCGCTCCAGCCATTCGGCGCGGGTGGGGTTGAGCCGGGCCAGCTCCTCGACCTTGGCCTTGACCACCGCCCGCAATCGCTCCACCTCGGTGCGCTTCTTGCCGCCCGCGAAGCGTTCGGCCACCGCCGGCCAGTCGATGTCGTTGAGATCGATGCGGCCGGTGACCGTGTCGTCCGCCTCGTAGGGAGACCGCGGCTCGCGGATCAGATAGGGGTTGGCGGCGACCGACTCATCGAGTAGCTCCTGGACCCGATCGAGCACGCGGGAGACATCCACCGGCTGTGCCAGGCTGTTGATGATGCCAGCCAGGTAGGTGAGCGTGGAGCGGATCGGGGCGAAGCGGTTGGCCTGGGGGTCGGGCAGAATCGCCTTGAACAGCCCGTTGACGATGCGGGCGTGCGCCAGGAAGGCGGATTTGGTCTCCTCGTCGCGCAGGATGTTCTCCACCGCCGTCTCGCCCAGCCCGACCACCGCGGCGCCTTTGGCGGCGTTGATCGCGTCCAGATCGACGCCGACCTCCCGGCAGAAGTGTTGTGCCTCCGCTTCCGCCTCCGCCAGCCAGCCCACCAGCTGGGCCTTGTCGCGCACCGGCATGGAGCCGTCGTCGTCGACGGAGGGGATGGCATAGATGGCCAGCGCCTTCTCCAGATTGCGGAAGACGCCCACATAGTCGACGATCAGCCCGTTGGTCTTCTCGGGGAAGACGCGGTTGGCACGGGCGATGGTCTGCATCAGGGAGTGGTTCTTCATGGGCTTGTCGAGGTAGATGGTGGAGCAGCTGGGCACATCGAAGCCGGTGGTCCACATGGCGCAGACGAACACCAGCCGCAGCGGATCGTCCGGATCCTTGAACTTTTTTTCCAGGTCTTCGTTCACCATGCGACGGCGATGCGGCTTGATGTCCAGCCCTCGGGCCTGCATCTCCGCGATCTCGTTCTGCCCCTGCGACACCACCACCGCCATGTCGGTCTCCTCCATCTCGGTGATCTCGCGTCGCAGCGCGTCGCGTTCCAGCGCGGTCAGCGAGCTGTCCTTCAGGCGCCGCCGGTCCCCCAGCAGCCGGGCGGTCCAGCGGGCCTTCACCTGGTCGTACATGCGGATGGCGGTGGCCTTGTCGATGGAGATGACCATGGCCTTGCCCTGGAAGCCACGCCCCAGGAAGTGATCCACGATGTCGGCGGCCACCCGGTCCAGCCGTTTCTCAGCCGTGATCAGGTGGTACTGCTGGCCGAAGAGGCGCCACAGCTTCTCCTCTTCCGCCTCGTCCAGCCGGGAGTCGTCCAGGATCCCTTCCAGTTCGGCGTCGAAGTCGTCGTTGGCGAACTGGAGTTCGGGGATGCGGTTCTCGTAGTAGAGGGGGACGGTAGCGCCATCGCGGATGGAGGCCCCGAAGTCGTAGGTGCTGATGTACTCGCCGAAGGTTTCGCGGGTGCGTTCCTCGCCGGCGATCAGCGGCGTCCCGGTGAAACCCATGAACATGGCGTTGGGCAGGGCATTGCGCATGTTGAGCGCCAGCACGTCGTACTGGGTGCGGTGCGCCTCGTCGGTGATCACCACCACATCGGCGCGCTTGGAGAGCACCGGATAGGTCTCCCCGCGCTCGGTATGGAATTTCTGGATCAGGGTGAAGACATAGCGATGGTCCTCGCCCAGCAGGCGTTCCAGGTTCTTGCCGCTGGTGGCCTGGATATGCCCCTCGGTCAGCACCCCGCTGTTGGTGAACTCCTGATAGACCTGGTCGTCCAGATCGGTGCGGTCGGTGACGATCACGAAGGTCCAGTTGCCGGGGCGGGTGCGCAGGACTTTTTGCGAGAAGAACAGCATGGACATGGTCTTGCCGCTACCCTGGGTATGCCAGAAGACGCCCAGGCGGCGGCGCTCCTCGGGCGGCGCGTCTTGCAGCTCGATCAGGCGGGCGATGGCGTTGTTCACCCCCAGGTACTGGTGGTTCTTGGCGATAAGCTTGACCAGTCCACCCGCCCCGTCGTTGAAGGCGATGAAGTGCTCGACCAGATCGAGCAGGCGATCCTTCTGGCACATGCCGCGGATGATGGTCTCCAGAGACACCACGCCCGGCTCGTTCTCGCGGTCGATCCGCTTCCACTCGGCGAAGTGCTCCCAGGCGGAGGAGACGGTGCCCACCTTCGACTGAGAGCCGTTGGAGAGGATGATAAAGGCGTTGGGGACGAAGATCCGAGGGATGGCGTCGCGATAGTCACGCAGATTCTTGTGGTAGGCGTCGAGCAGCCGCTTGTGCGACGCTTTGAGTTCCAGGAAGACCAGCGGCAGGCCGTTGACAAAGCCGATCAGATCGGTACGGCGTGTATAGAGATCGCTCTTGATCCAGAGCTGCTGGACCAGCAGGAAGTTGTTGTTGGCGGGATTCTCCCAATCGATCACCCGCACCACCTCCGGCTGCTCGCTGCCGTCCTCCTGCCGCACGTTCACCCGCGCGCCATCGCGTATCAGCGAATACACCTCTCGGTTGGCCGCCACCGTGCTTATGGCCGAGCGGTCCCGCGTCAGCACATCAATCGCAATCTGGATGGCCTCCGCCGGCAGGCCAGGGTTGAGCCGCTCCAGGGCGGGCCGCAGATAGCGCAGCAGGACTACCTCGCCCCGGCTGCTCCGCCCCAGCGTTCCCGCCGCGCCCATCGTCTCGTCAAACGCATTCACCGTGTCCCAGCCCAGCGCCGAGAACAGCTCGACGGCCGGCTGCTCGACTAACTGATCCTCGGTGAACTTCTTGGTGGTGGTCATGGGGCCAGCTCCACGTCGTGTATTGACTCATAGTATCGTGGACAGCAGGACTGTGTTACGTGTCAGAATATGCTGGCCGAAATTCAGCCACACTGCGGACACTCCCGACAACGTCGGTAGCCCGGTCCCTCGTGGCCGGGACTGGCCCGCAGGCCAGCACCAGACGACCTACGGCTGACTGCTTTCCGGCCCGCGCGATGGCTCTCCCGGCGTTTCCCATCGCCGAGCACCGTCCCGGAACCACTCTATGTAGTCTGCCTGCAGCTCCTCAATACGGTTCGCGATCTCCACGCGGCGGCGTTGTCCCCCGGTCTGGCGTTCGCTCCTTGCCGTGTGTCGCGCAGCTGACACTGGAGTGCTGGCCTGCGGGCCAGTCCCCCCGCGCCGCTGGGCGGGACAGGCGGCCACAAGAGACCGGGCTACCACCGTCATCGCGGACAGATCGCGTTTTCAGGATACTGTGAGCGAATACACGCCGCCATGTTCTCTCTAAACGGTCCGCCCATGAACCCTAGACCGGCGTGTGCAGGACCGTGGGGGTTTTTGCTCACCACAGCAAGACGTATCACACGTCGCCCAGGTCGAGTTCGGAGACGTCGATCTCGCCGGAGATGAGGCGTGGGAGGAGAAGGTCACGGGTTTGGCGGAGGTTGGAACTCTGGCGCTGAAGGTTCAATATCAGGTCTCCGATAGGTGCGATGGCTTCATGGAACCGGCGCTCAAGATCGGGCGGCGGCACTGCAATCGGAATCGGCCGGAACTTCGACCGGCTGATTTCCTTAAACGTCGCGCCAGACGCCAGCGCAGCAAAAAGGTCGACGTTGGAAAGTAACCAAAAGTAAAGGTGATACTCTCCCAGGCGCTCGTTCGCCACGCAGGTTATGAATCCTTGGTTTGTAGCCGCCTCAACCGTGGTGATGGAGACGACCCCAATGGTGGCTCTGCTGGTCATCATTACGGATCGAGCAGGAAACGCAGTTGCGGAACTGCGTGAAAGGCCCAATGGTGTTATTCGCGTTCCTGACTGTTCAATGAACATACTTCCAGATCTCGTCAGGTCCGTAGGCGTGTACCAAGTAAAGGTGCCCGCCTCCCAATAAGCCGGAACCTGCTTGGACGGCGTGCCGCCACCGAGAGTTCGGACCACCTCGCCTATCGCGGTAACCCGCCACCCATCCGGAATCGGCCCAAGCGCCGAATCCACCATCCGCACGCCCTCGTGTCCGGGGAAGCGGAACTCGACGAACCACTCGCGGTAGATCGCCTGCGCCATCTCTTCCAGGATCTGGATGCGGCGGGTATTGTTCTCGATCAGGTCGTCGTAGGCGGAGAGGATGGAGGCGATGCGGCGCTGGGTAGCAAGGTCGGGCAGCGTTATCGGGAAATTGGGGAAGTCCACCAGCGGGATTCGATCCACTGTGGACCCGATGTTCACCCGCTGTTGCACCCGATGTCGCCACTCCGGGCTCAGGAAGGAGTAGAGAAGAAACCTAGTGTTCACGACCTGCGGATCCGGCCGTATGAGCGCTGTCCTGCGTCCCAGACATCCTCTGAAGCCTTCCGGGATGATGGCGTATCTGTGGAGCGAGGCCTCGTACGTGAACACCACGTCGCCAGGTCTGGGCTCAACGCGCCGGGTCCAGAGTGCATAATCTGCTTCTGAGATGTGCCGGATACTTCCAAGGTCCAACAAGCCGTCTTCTCTCAAGTTACCGATTCCCAGATAGATCGGCCCGTCTTCGGCGGGCGCAGGCGTTGCGTGCGGGCCATCGTAGAATTCGGCCATCACGCGCCGCATGGGGAGGCTTCGCCAGCTAAGAGGAGACGGCACTGAGAACCTCCGCTGTTGCGACTGCAATCCGCTCCTGAAGTGCGGCTGCCTCGGCATTGAGCTTCTCCAGTTCCTCGTTCAGCTCCTCAAACCGCACCGCAAACTCAAACCCATCGTCCACGCCTGCCGCAACGCCAACATATCTCCCCGGATTCAGAGACCAGCCCTGCCCCTCTACCTCAGCGAGCGTCGCCACCTTGCATAGACCTGGAACATCCGCATACACACCATCAGGGAAGCGCCGGGCCATCAACTCCTCCGAACCGGCATTGCTCTCCGGCTCCTCGCCGCGATACAGCCGAGCGACGTTCGCCAGGAACTCGATCTGCTCGGGCAGGAAATCCCGATGCGCCCGGTCGATCTGGTGGAATATCTTCCGTGCATCGATGAACAGCACCCTGTCCGCCCGCTCGCTCTGGCGCTTCCCCTTGTCGTAGAACCAGAGGGTGCAGGGCAGCGTGACCGTGTAGAAGAAGTTGGGGCCGATGGACAGCACGATGTCCACCGAGCGGTCCCCGATCAGTTTTTTGCGAATCTCCAGCTCGGAGCCGCCGGCGTCGGCGGCGGAGTTGGCCATGACGAAGCCGGCCCGGCCCCGCTGGTTGAGCGCCGAGTAGAAGATCTGCATCCAGAGATAGTTGGCGTTGTCCGACCTGGGCAGGCCGAAGGGGAAACGCGGGTCATCGGCCAGCCGGGCCTTGTCCACCTTGTTCACGTTGAAGGGGGGATTGGCCATCACGAAGTCGAAACCCCCGACCGAGTCGAAGGGGTCCTCGTAGTAGGTGTTGGCCTGCCGCACCTGGCCGCCCAGGCCGTGTACCCCCAGGTTCATCCGGCACAGCTTCACCGTCTCCTCCACGCGCTCCTGACCGTGGATAGACAGCTGATCGCCGGCGGCGGCGCGGTGCTCCTCCACGAAGCGGGCACTTTGCACGAACATGCCGCCCGAGCCACAGGCGGGATCGAGGATTCTCCCTTTGAACGGCTCGATGATCGCCACGATCAGCCGCACGATGGAGGTGGGGGTGAAGAACTGGCCGCCCTTCTGCCCCTCGGCCATGGCGAACTTGCCCAGAAAATACTCGTAGACCTTGCCGAAGCCGTCGCCGTCGATGTCGCCCAGGATTGCGTTTACGTTCCTTATAAGAGTGGCCAGGGTGGCGTTGGTCAGGGCGGTATAGGTACGAGGCAGCACGCCCCGCAAATCCTCGTTCTCATCCTCGATGGCCTTCATGGCATCGTTCACCGCCTGGCCCAGGTTGGCGCCCTCGGTCAGATTCAGCAGGTAGCCGAACCGGGCCTGCGCTGGGAGATACATCACACCCTGTTCCTGGTAGTCTTTCTTTGCGATGGTGCGACGTCCGACAGCGCCACCCGCTAACTCCGCCTCCCTGACCGAAAACCGGCTGTCCGCATACTTCAGGAAGATCAGCCCCAGCATGGGGATCGAGTACTCGGACTCTTTGAGGCCGGAGTTGGCCCGCAGCTCATCGGCCGAGGCCCACAACCGGTTCTCAATGTCATGGATGTCGATGGTGGGGTTGGCTATCTCTGTCCTCCTGGCCGGCATGAGGGGTTGGTACGAGATCAACATAGTGCTTCAGGTAGGGAAGCGGGAGATCCAGGGCCTTGGTAAGCGCCTGGAAGATGGTGTAGTATACCCCAAAAGTCTCGGCATATTCACCCTGTTGCCGAGACTTTTGGGAGGGTATGGACTCCATCGAACAGCTTACCGCAGCCGAGCAGCGCATTCTTGATGCCCTCCAGGAGCGTGGTGGCTATATTCGCACCGGCGATGTTCTTCAGGCCGGCATGGATCATCACGCGCTCGCACGCCTCACCGAGCGCGGGCTGCTCGAACGCGTACGACGAGGGCTCTACCGCCGAGCCGACATGATCTCAGGAGATGTCGCTGTGGCTGACGTCGCTGCTATGTCCCCCGATGGCGTAATCTGCCTGCTCTCAGCGTTGTCGCATTACGAGTTAACAACGACGACGCCATGGGACGTATATCTCGCCATCCCGCGCAAGGCGTGGGCCCCCAAGATCGACTACCCGCCTGTTCGGGTGGTGTTTTACACCGACAGCATGTTCGTGTACGGAATCCGCGACGAGCCACTGTCCACCGGCCGGACGGTTCGCATGTACAGCCCAGAAAAGAGCATGGCCGACGCCTTCCACTTCGAGGGATACGCCGGCCGTGACATCGCCCTCGAAGCGCTGAAGACCTACATGGCACGGCGTAAGGAGCGAAACATCCCCGCACTGCTCAAGGCGGCCGAAATTTGTAAGGTCCGTTCCACTATGCAGCAGTACCTTGAGGCGCTGGCGTGACGAAGAGCCGCGTCGTGAATCTCCCCGCCTCGATTCGGAACCGGTTGCTGGCGCTGGCTCGTACCGGTGAACTGAATTTCCAACTCATTCTCATCCGCTACTACCAAGAACGGTTGCTCGCCCGCATTGCTGTGAGTCACTACAGCCACAACTTCATGCTCAAGGGTGGATTTCTCCTCTACGCGTTGGCCCTGGGCGATGCACATCAAATCGCTCGTCCTACCAGGGACGTCGACTTTCGCGCCCAGGGCGTTCCCAGCGCCCCCGACAGCATGCGCGGCATCTTTCAGGAAATCTGCGCAATCTCTATCCCCGATGGCGTCGGTTTCGATATCGATCGAATCACCGCTCAGGCGATCATCGAAGATGCGGTTTATCCGGGGGTTCGAGTCCGCATACCCGCGTCGCTATCTGGCACACACGACGTCGTCCAGGTCGACGTCGGGTTCGGGGATGTCGTGACCCCCGGTCCCCAGGAGATGGAGTTTCCAACCCTGCTGGACGACATGACTGTCCCTCGCGTGCAAGTGTACTCCGTCGAGACGATCGTCGCCGAGAAGTTCGAGGCCATGATAAGCCTGGCTCTCGTCAATGGGCGTCTCAAAGATTTCTTCGATGTGCATCAATTGGCACACGCGAAAGCATTTGACGGAGGCCTCTTACAGGAAGCAGTGGTCGACACCTTTGACCACCGCGGCACCACGTTCGACCCGAATCACCCCATCTTTGATGACACTTTCGGCGCCGACTCGGAGCGCCAGCGGCACTGGGTCGTGTTCATCCGGCGCACAGGGCTTGGCACAGCGCCAGACCAATTCGCCGACGTTGTCGTCGTCGTGCGCCGGCTCCTCTTCCCAATCTACGAGGCATGCGCCAGCGGTGACGGATTCGCCGGGACCTGGTCGCCGGATGCTCTCAGATGGACGGCCTCATAAGCATTGCTGGTGACTACTATAGACGATAAATTAGCGAGCATAACTGAAGGCGAACAGGAGGGACCGGTGATCGAGCGTGACGGAGTACTTATCAATACCAGTCCGCCAGGCCAGACGATTGCCGCGGCTCGACGGCGGCGTGCAGCGACCGATCCCGAATACCGGCGCGCGTACGATGCGCTGAGTGTGGCCCGTCAGGTCGCGTGTCAGGTGCTCGAGTACCGGCTGGATCATGGCTTGACCCAGCACCAGTTGGCCGAATTGACCGGTACCACTCTTCCTCAGATCTCCCGAATCGAGAGTGGTGTACACAATCCCACCCTGAAGACGCTTCAGCGGCTGGCAGAGGTCATGGGAAAGCAGCTCACTGTCTCGTTCGTTGATGCGGAGGTCGACGATTCCATGGCGCCGGCGGACGCCGCGTATCATGAACGAGACTCTACACCGTAACGAGATTCCCACTTTCAGGTAGGAAGGCCATGCTTGGGACCCGAAGCATCCGCGCGCGCTGGATGGGTAGATCCGCGCGATGCGTGAACACGTACCGGCGTGGATGCTCTGGCCTCGTGGTGAGCGCACCAAGGTGTAGCCGGATGCCAACGATATGACGATCTCGGTTATCATCCCGGTCTTCAACGGCGCCACCTCGCTGGGCCGCTGTTTGGGGGCGCTGGCATCCTCGAGGTGCTCACCCTTCGAGTGCATCGTGGTCGATGATGGGTCAACCGACGCCTCCCCCAGCATCGCCCAGGACTTCGCGGTTCGCATGGTACACAGCGCGGGGGGACCATTTGGTCCTGCCCACGCCCGCAATCGCGGAGCAGAGCTGGCCTGCGGCGACATCCTCTTGTTCGTCGACGCCGACGTCGCCGTACACCCGGACACGCTGGACCACGTGGCGAACACGTTCGCCCGCCAACCCTCGATCGATGCGACCTTTGGCTGCTATGACGACAGCCCGGCGGCCACGCAGTTCGTTTCCCAGTACAAGAATCTGTTCCATCACTTCGTCCATCAACACGGACAGGAAGAGGGAAGCACGTTCTGGAGCGCTTGCGGGGCAATCCGGCGCGACGTCTTCCAGGCTAGTGGTGGCTTCGATGAGGCCTATCCCAGCATCGAGGACATCGAACTGGGGTATCGACTGCGAGCAGCCGGTCACGCCATTGTGCTGGATCGAGCCATTCAAGTGACACATTTAAAGCGCTGGACGCTCCGCGGCATGATCGAGAGCGATCTGTTCAATCGAGGCATCCCGTGGACACGGCTCATGCTCCAGGAGCGGAAGGTGCTGAACGATCTCAACCTTCGTACCTCGCAGCGCGTGAGTGCTCTGCTCGCGTGCCTGATGGTGGTGCATGTGGTGACGGCCCCCTTCTGGCTCAGTCTCACTGGCGTCAGATTCGCCACCCGGCTCCTGGCGCCGCTCCTGACCGTCACCGGTCTGATCATGCTCCTGAACTATCGGTTCTACGCGTTCTTCCAGCGCAAACGTGGCGCACGATTCATGCTGGCCGTCGTGCCGCTCCATCTCCTGTACTACCTCTACAGCGTCCTGGCCTTCGTGATCGGCACTGGTCTCCACCTCGTGCATGCACGGCATGCGCCTTCAATCGAACCAGTCCGGAGGCCGGCTATTCGGTAGACGATAGAAGTGTGGACCGTCTCGCCGGTGCGAAGACCACGCCACAGCGGTGGGAGACCGGCTGTTACTCGGGGCGTACCTGGCCTTGAGGGCGCCGATTGAAACGTCGCGGGAGCTGAAAGAGCGACCAGATGCCTCCCGACCACGCCGCCAGCAATCCCAACAATAGGGCAAGACTGGCCATGCCACTCAGACCAAACGTCTTCGTGCCTTGATTGGGAATGACGAACCCCTGAAACAGGGACGGCAGATCCTGAGAGAACAGCGGGTTCTGGTTCGCGGCATCGGGCCAGAAAATTGCAAACAGGGATATTGTTTCGCCCCACACGTTGATGAGCGAGTCGAACATGAGCACGCACACCAACCCGTAGACCAGTCCCGAGACCTCTCGCGGAATTCGAGCCGTAGCGATGGCGTCAAGCGTGAAGATGATGGGAAAGGCCAGAAATGGCAGCATCGGAATCAGGTAGCGAGGCCCCACCGCCCACCCCCCGCTCCAGTCGATATACGTTGAAATGGTGAGGAAGAACGCAACTGGAATAGCGAGACACACCAGCCACTCTCGACCGCCCCGGCGTCTCCACAGGGCGTAGCCGGGGAACGAGAGCACCAGGAACGGGGACAAGAAGAAGAGACCGCGATACGGGCTTCCAGACATTCCCCACCAGCTTGCCAGATACGGGAGCTTGAATCCGGCGAATCCCTGGGAAAGGTCTTTCCCGTTCGAAACGTCACTTCCACTGGCGTACGAGAGGGTGAACGGATTGTGATACACGGAGAAGTTGTACGCCATGAGCATGAGAAGTGGGGGCGCTGCTCCCAGGACGATGTAGGGCAGTGCCTTCCGAGGAAGCCGAACCACTGCGTATATGGCAAGTATGACCGCGATAACGGCCGTGGGATATTCGAACAGCACCGCAGTGCCCAGGGCGAGTCCGGCCAGAAGGGCCCCTCTCGCGGGGTTGTCCGTGAGCCACCGCGCCAACCTTCCACGGGCTGCGTCCGGTCCTCCGCTCAGGTAGATCAGGACCAAGGCCGAAAACAGGACGCCGGCGACCGTCACATGCGAGAAATAATTCTGGGCGTAGGGAAAGATCATCGTGCCGAGGCCAAGCGCGATAGTGAGCACCGCACGATTAACGATCGAGGAAGAAAAGCAGGCAAGAAACCAGAAAAACAAAAGCAGCCATAGAGTGGCCGGCACAGCTACCAAGGTAAATGCCTCTAGATACCCGAGCTCAGGGTCGTTGGACGGGTCAGCCGGAATGCCGCCGCGGAGGGCCAGGACCCCCTTGTACAGCAGATACATCGGGACCGCTATGAAGCTCGAACCGGGCGCTTTATTGCTGTAGTAGCGCCCCTGATAGAAGTCCGAGTCGCCGGTGTTCACTACCCCATTGGAATCGATGGCGAAGGTGGCATGGTCGACGATCGCCACCGCCATATCGATGCGCGCTGTCTGGTTCGGGTCGCTGTGGGGGCGAAAGTAGCCGAAGCAGAGCAGAAAGAGACCGGCCAGCCAGACAGTTACCCACCGTGATGTGACCGTGGAGGTCTGCTTAGCGCTGCCCCACACCACAGCTACGCTCGATTCAGCCTGTCCAGCATCGACATGGACAGTTTTCGCCTCGACCGATTGGTTGCTCATGTCCAGAAGACATCCGTCTGTTGCTGCTGCCGGTACTCGCGGCAGTTGTCCGGCAGCGCGAAGCTCCACCTCCACGCAGCGGACGGCAGAGCCGCTTCAATACTAGTGCATAGTGTGCCGCGTGGATGAAGTTCATCACCTGTCGCATGTACAATATGTCACAAATGAGAGGCTGCGGAATCGCGTGTGGGGACGGTTGAGATGGTCGGTCGTGTCGCGAGAGCAGAGAGATTGCCGTCACCGCTGCTGGTGCTTGAAGCGCGTGCCCGGAAAACCGCCGCTCTCCGTTGACGCGGTTGAACGGATCGCGACACCAAAGGGAATGACAGCGCGCACCGGATGGGCTGAAGTCGAGAACGATGGTGACTGACGCGGACGGGCAAGTCGTCATCATTGGGGCAGGCCCGGCAGGATTGACAGCGGCCTACGAGCTGACCAAATTCAATCTGTGCCCCATCGTCCTGGAAAAGGGTGACAAGGTCGGCGGACTGTCTCGAACGGAAGTCTACAAGGGCTTCTACTTCGACATGGGCGGCCATCGCTTCTTCACCAAGGTCGAGGAAGTGCAAGCGATCTGGCGTGCGCTCCTCGGTGACCAACTCTTGCACCGTTCGCGCCTGTCCAGGATCCACTACGCCGGCAAGTTTTTCCACTACCCGTTAAAGCCGCTGGATGCCCTCCGTGGTCTGGGACTGTGGGAAAGCATCCTTGTTGTCGTAAGCTACCTGCGCTGGCAGCTCTTTCCATATCGGTGCGAAGAAACCTATGAGCAGTGGGTAACCAATCGCTTCGGGAGGCGTCTTTTCCGGACCTTCTTCAAAGCGTACACCGAGAAAGTCTGGGGCATCAGCTGCTCTGAGTTACAGTCCGAGTGGGCGGCGCAGCGCATCAAAGATCTGTCGCTCAAGACCGCACTTCTGAATTCGGTCTTCAAGTCGCGGACGACGATCAAGACGCTCATCGAAGAGTTCGATTATCCCCAGTTTGGCCCCGGCATGATGTGGCAGGCGGCACACGATGAGATTGAGCGACGGCACGGTGTCGTTCGCCTGAATAGCGACGTGATCAGGGTGAATCGCAGCTCCAACCGGATCGACAGCGTGGTGGTGGAGTGCAATAACAAAAAGGAGGTGATTGGTGGCACGGCCTTCATCTCCAGCATGCCCATTACCGAGTTGGTGATGAAGATGTGTCCGTCTCAACCCGAGGTCAGCGTGGCCGCCAAAAAGCTGACCTATCGGGATTTTCTGACCGTCGGCTTGATCATCGACCAGCCGGACCTCTTTCCCGACAACTGGATCTATATCCATTCTTCGGAGGTCCAGGTCGGTCGGATCCAGAACTTTAAGAACTGGAGCCCCAGTATGGTGCCGGACCAGCAGAAAACGTCGTTGGGTCTTGAATACTTCTGCACGGAAGGGGATAAGCTTTGGAGTATGTCGGATGCCGAGCTGATCGAGTTAGGCAAGCAGGAGGTCGAGCGCACGGGGCTGGCGAGCTATGCCGATGTCGAGGACGGCTGTGTCTTTCGTGTGCCGAAGGCCTATCCGGTCTACGATTCCAAGTATCGCGACTATCTGGCAGTGGTCAGGGAATTCGTGGATAGCCACGAGAATCTGCAGACCATCGGTCGCAACGGATTACACCGCTACAACAACCAGGACCATGCAATGCTGACGGGAATGCTTGCCGTCCGCAATCTGGTGCTGGGCGAGCGAAACGATCTCTGGAGTGTAAACGTCGACCAGGAGTATCACGAAGAGATCACGGTCACCGACCGAACAGGGTGAAGCACTGAGTGTGACGTATGCTATACCTGTGAAGCGCACACCCATTGTTCTAGGGACCAGGAGTAGCGTAGTGGCCCGGAGTTGCGAATGACCACCTCGGGTTCGGTTCGCATCGGCGTCGTGGGATGCGGATGGGTGGCCGAGCGCGTCCACCTTCCAGCGCTCCGCAGCATCCCTACGTTCGACGTCGTGGCACTCGCGGATATCGACGCTCAGCGCATGTCCCAGCTTGCAGTTCGATTCGGGATTGCGCGGACCTACGCGGAGCCGGTCGCGCTGTTCGACGATCCGACGCTCGATGCGGTTGCCATCTGCGTGCCACCGCTCCTCCACGCCGATGCCGTGATCGCCGCCCTCGATGCGGGCAAGCACGTGTTCGTGGAAAAGCCTCTGGCGCTGAGTCATGCCGACCTCGAGCGCGTGGTACGGCGGGCAGCGTCCGCCTCGCACACGACGCTTGTCGGCTTTAATCTGCGACACCATCGATTGATCCGCAAGGCGCGCGACGTCGTGCAAGCCGGAACGCTCGGACGCCTTCGGCTGGTGCGAATGACGTTTTGCAGCGGGCGCGACCAGATGCCGAACTGGCGCCGCAACGAATCCAGCAGCGGTGGCATCGTTTCCGAACTCGGCACGCATCACTTCGATGTCCTACGCTTCATCACCGGCTCGGATATCGAAGACGTACGGGCGACGCGGGCCGGGCAGAGCGTCGGCATCACGGGCCGGCTCTCGTGCGGCGTCGTCTTTTCAAGTGTCCTGTCCGAGGGAACGGTCGACGACAATGAGATTGTTTTCTACGGAGATGAGGCAGTCTGTCGCGTGAACTGCTATCGCGCCGACGGCTTTTCGATGGTGTCGCGCGGCAAGCCAGGCGCGGTCCGAGCGCTCGCGGGCAGCGGTGCATCCGCCGCACGGGCAATCCCGCGCATGATCGCGCTGGCTCAACACGGGGGCGAGTACGGCGCCTCCTACCGTGCGCAATGGCGCCACTTCGCTGCGTGCATAACCGGCGAAACCCAGCCAGTCTGCACGGTGAGCGATGCCGCCAAGGCCTCGTATGCCGCCGCGGCCGTTCTCGACTCGTTCACCGCGCCTGCGCGCGGGTAGAGGAATACCATCGATGAACGCGACATCTGTCACCCCAGCACTGTCCGTGGTCCTTGCGACCCCCGACACGTATGAGACGATCCGAGCCACGGTCTCCCACCTTCGGGCACAGTCGATCGTCGATCAGCTAGAACTCGTCGTCGTCGCGCCTTCGCGGGCGCGCCTGGCCTTCCCGGCGGACGTTGAGGCCGCGTTCGGGCGACTCGAAGTGGTCGAGCTTGGCGACGTCCTCTCAGTCGGATCGGCGAACGCTGCAGGGATACGACGCGCCTCGGCGCCGATCGTAGCTATAGCCGAAACACATTCGTTCCCCCAGAGCGATTGGGCGGAGGCGCTGGTCGCGGCCCATCGCGGGCCCTGGGCCGGCGTCGGGCCGAGTGTGCTCAATGCAAATCCGATAGATGCGGTGAGCTGGGCCAGTTTCCTCGTCGCGTACGGTGGCTGGGCTGTGACCACAGCCGCGGGTCCGACGGATGATGTGGCCGGCCACAATAGCTGTTACAAGCGAACCGCGCTCTTGGCGTTCGACACCGATCTCGAGCGTCTTATGGAGACGGAAACCTTGTTGCACTGGGCACTGCGCGCGGAGGGACACAAACTGTACTTCGAGCCACGCGCCAAGACATCTCACGTCAACCCAACGCGCCTTTCCTCGTGCCTGCTTGAGGTATTCCACTACCAACGGGTTTTTGGTGCGTCACGGTCGTCATCGTGGCCCTGGACGCGCAGGGCGGCGTACAGTGCGGGGGCGCCCCTGATCGTCGCCCTGCGATTCAGGCGTCTGGTGAAGCAACTCTCGGCAATTCGGACGGAAGGCATCGGACGCGCCGCAATCCTGTCGGTCGCGTTTGTTGTGCTTGCCTCAGCCACCCTGGGAGAAACAGTCGGCTCTCTCGCCGGCGCTGGAGATGCAGCTATGACAAAGGCCGATACGGAATTTCATCGGCAGCGGCACCTCAAGAAGAGCGATCACTCGTGGCCAGCGAACTGAGTTCACGCTTCATCTCCATCGTCATTCCAACCTACAATCGAGCCGCCAGATTGCAAGAATGTTTGGCATCGTTGACCAGGCTCGATTATCCTCGCGAATTGTTCGAGGTGATCGTCGTCGACGACGGCAGCCCAAGCCGTGTGGAGGATGTGATCGAACCCTTTCGCAATCAGCTCGACCTCACGCTGTTGGTCCAATGCAATCGGGGCCCCGGCGTGGCCCGGAATATGGGCGCCGCTCGCGCTTGCGGCGCGCTCCTCGCGTTCATTGACGATGACTGTTGTGCCGATCCTCACTGGTTGCGGTCGCTCGTCGCGCGCGCCGAGGAGGCCCCTGGCGCCATGGTTGGTGGCCGGATCACGAATGCCCTCCCGGACAACGTCTTCTCGACAGCGAGCCAGCAACTCGTTGACTTTCTGTATCGCTATTACAACCCGCACGTCGATCGCGCTCGATTTTTCTGTTCCAACAATATGGCGGCGCCGGCGGACCTCTTTACCCGGCTCGGTCGTTTCGATACCACCTACACCGAGAAGGCAGCCGGCGAAGACCGCGCGCTCTGCGACAAGTGGCTGCAGCGGGGACATCCGCTGGTCTACGCGACGAACGCGGTGGTGTATCACACGCACCACCTTACCCTCGCGACGTTTTGGTTGCAACACTTCGGTTACGGACAGGGCGCGTACAACTTTCGTCGCCAACGCGCGGGATGGACGTCCGCTCCCGTACGATTCGAGGGGCTGTCGTTCTATATCAAGCTTGTCATCTCTCCGTTCGCGCGGTCCCGGTCCGCGCGTGCCTTTCAGCTTGCCGGCCTCCTGGCCGTAACCCAAGTCGCCAACATTGCGGGATTCTGCTGGGAAGTGATGGGAAGGCTCGCGACCCGACAGTGAGCGCTGTTGACGGTGACACAGCGACGACGACGCATGTCCGAGCCGCAATGCGCACCTTGGTGGCTGCATCGGCCGCGTACGCGTTTTCTCTGCTCACGGGGTTATTGGTCGCGCGGTACGCGGGTCCGTCTGGGCGTGGCGCCTATAACGGCGTGCAATTAGCAGTATCGCTGTTTGTAACCCTTCCCACCGGGTTGGCTTCGGCATTGGCCTACGAGACGCTTCGGCGGCGAGAGGCGTTCGCCGAGCTTCTTCCCTCGTTTACGCTGCTACTCGGCGTCGTCGTCCTGTCAGCATGGGTCGTTGCGGCCCTGTGGTCGATCTATGCCGGCTGGTCGGTCGAACTCATCACGGTTGCGGTCGTCGTTCCGGCGGCGACCCTGCTGGCGGTCCAGCAAAACGTGTATGTGGCGCTGGGCTGGCTCCGCGCGCTGAACCATCAAGTTGTCGGACTTGGGTTTGCGACGTTGCTGGGCGTCACGCTCGGGCTGGCATTGCGACACGGCAGCGCGATTGTCGCGCTCGGTGCGTGGGTCCTCACCAGCTCCGGCGCCGCAATCGTCGTCGTGGTCCGCATCAGGAAACTGCACGCGCAGCGTAGCACAACGTCACTCGGCGATGGCGTCCGCCGGCTGGTCAGACGGGGCAGCATGTCGAGTCTTAACGGCGCCGTGGGGGGCCTCAACTACCGCGTCGACGCCGTACTGGTAGCGGCGTTGCTTGGCAAGGCGGCGTTTGGCGTCTATTCCGTTGCCTTTGGCGTGGCCGAGATGCTGCTGTTGATCGCTCGTTCGTTCACGACTGCTCTGTCGCGGGAGATTGGCGCACGCGATCCAATCGCCTCAGCCAGGCTAACAGCAGCAAGTACCCGCGCTATCACGATCGTAACCGCGTGCGGAGCGGCGATATTATTCATCGCCGCTCCGCCAATCCTCCACGGGTTACTCGGCCCGAGTTTCGATGGCAGCGCAACGCCACTGCGCATCCTGTTGTTCGGAATCGTGGCTCTCGCCAGCAACGGGAACTTCGGCGCGTTTTTCGTGTTGCATCGTGGCCGGCCCGTGGCAGCCGTGACCGTGAACATCACTATGGCATCGTGTCAAGCCGGACTCTGCGCCGTGCTCCTTCCCCGGCTCGGTCTGGACGGTGCGGCGCTCGCTGCCTCCTGTACCTACCTACTTGGGACTCTGCTCAACACGGTCCTACTGTGCAGAGCAACAGGATTGTCGCCGCTGGATATCTGGCTTCCTCGGCGAAGCGACCTCGACCTGTGTGTGAGTATCACGCGAAGCATCCGCCATGCCATTGTCGCCCCAGGTAGATCGTGAGGGAGAGGTCGACAGTGGCGAAGAGGGAGGACGAGCGGGTATCCACCATGGAGCACTGGGACTTCCTCCGGCGTGTGGACCAGGACCCGAAGCCCCGCATCACATCGAGCGCAACAACGCACCGATAGCTCGTGTGGGGTTTGATACGGGGACCATTGCTCGCCGGCTAGAGCAACGGGAACGTTTCCAGGTAGCGATCCCAGATAACCGCTTCGTACTTCTCCGCGTATGCCTCCACATACGACTCGCCACGATTCAGCCGAGACCCCCGGCGGGAGGTGAGCGCATCGTGGCGAGGGCCAGGTTCGTGCAGAAAGATACGGAGTAGCTGGTATGCCCTCACCTGGTTCTCGGTCCATTTCAGCAGCAACTCGTCATCGTGGCGCTCTAGTACACGGCCACAGGAAAGGTGATGTGTATCAGGGTGGGCAGCGCGTCGACCGTCACAGGTCGGACTGCGAACCGGAAAAGTATGTGATAATTGCTGACTCCGGAGAGGAAACAGCGCACTCTGAGCCGGTCGGGCCACAGCGGGACGGCATTGC
>JAABUL010001450.1_pt1 | contig 45314 bp, 48 predicted proteins | sample 5559151 | NCBI WGS metagenome assembly JAABUL01 (sample SAMN10711876, study PRJNA513368) | rock metagenome | isolation source: Antarctica rocks | place: Antarctica: Victoria Land, Pudding Butte sud
CCATGTAGCACCTCAAGCCCTGCTCGCCACCCCTCGATCTCCTCGCTGGTCGTCATGGTTCCCCTCCCTCTCCGTCATACTGGAGGGTAGCAAGCTCACAAGCCATCTGTCACTGTAGTACTAGGCGCCGACGCTCGACGGGCTGCGTCTGCGTGGAGGTGAACTGCTCGCTATTGCAGAGGCCCATGGCGCCCGCAACGTGCGGATCTTCGGCTCGACGGCCCGTGGCGAGGCGCGACCCGATAGCGACGTGGACTTCCTGTTTGAGCTGGATGAGGGACGCAGTTTGCTCGATCTAAGCGGACTTATCCTCGATCTGCATGAGGCACTCGGGTGCGACGTGGATGTGGCTGAGATTACCGCGCCCTCGCGCACCGCGAGCCGCATCATGCAAGAGGCGGTGCCGCTGTGAGCGACGGCGAACGGGATGCGGCACTATTGCAGTACATTGCGGACAGTATCGCCCTCAACACTGTCGTCAGCGGAGCGCTTCGACCGACGTAAGGTAAGAAGGGACGGCCCGTCGACTTCCTGGCCGGCCGCTTCAGTTCCCGGCAGGACGTGACTCAACAACGTGATACACCGCCGGGTCAATCTCAACAGCACATCTTCAGCTCCAGGTCGCGATTTAACACAGCCGACACGATCTTCTATGTAGTATGGAGGTACATCTTCCACCTCAGGAGGCCTGCCGTGACCTACGCCGACCTGTCTCGTTTTGTAACGCTCGCTCTGGACGATGAGAAGCTACGGGAACGGCTCGAGTCCGATCCTGCCGAGGTCTTCCAGAGGTATGACCTGACGGATGACGAACAGGGCGCGATCACGTCGGCCGACGAGCGGCGCCTGACGAGTATGGGTCTCGATCCTATGACCGCGCACTCCTGGGCTTCGTTTCACGATGTTGAAGGGTTCGCGCGAGATATGCCAAATGCGCCCAACGACGTTCCCGGCGCATAGCCATTATCAGGACACACTTTTCGCGGAGGTACATAGAGCACAGTTTGATTCCAACCGGCATGGCTACCTGAATTTCAGCGGAAAGGCGACAATTTTATGAAAGTACCCATCTCCATCACCGTCAACGACCAGCAGCGTGAGGCCGAAGTTGAACCCCGCACACTGCTGGTCCATTTCTTGCGCGACACCCTCGGACTCACCGGAACGCATATCGGCTGCGACACCACCACCTGCGGCGCCTGCACCGTACAACTGGACGGCGCCGCGGTGAAGTCATGCACAGTGCTCGCGGTGCAGGCCAACGGCCACGCGGTGAAGACCATTGAGTCCCTGGCCCAGGGCGATCAGCTCCATCCCATGCAGGAGGCCTTCTGGAACAACCACGGACTGCAGTGCGGCTTTTGCACGCCCGGCATGATCCTGGCCGGAATCCAGCTTCTGGAGCGCATCCCCGATCCCAGCATCGAAGAGATCCGGCACGGACTGGAGGGGAATCTCTGCCGCTGCACCGGGTATCACAACATCGTGCGATCGGTGCAGGACGCGGCTCGCGTCATGGCCGGCAACACCAGTAGCGCCCACGCGGCGGTCGGCGCCCCGAGCGAATGAGGACACTGCGCGATGGCAATTGACACTCCTCCCACCGATCGCATCTTTGGCCGCGCCATACGCCGCACGGAAGACCCCAAGCTCATTACCGGCAGCGGTATGTTTGTCGATGATATTGCGCTGCCGGGACTGCAGTACGTGGCCATCCTGCGCAGCCCGCACGGCCACGCCCGAATCACCTCGCTCAACGCCGATGAAGCACGGGCCTATCCCGGCGTTTCTCACGTGTTTACCGGCCAGGACATGCTGGACGCCGGCATCGGCAATGTGCCGTGCGGCTGGGTGTTGCCGGATATGATCGTCCCGCCGCATCCTGCCCTGGCGGTGGACAAGGTGCGATTCCAGGGCGATGCTGTGGCCGCGATCGTGGCCAATTCTCGCGCCATCGCCGAGGACGCGATCGAGCTGATTCAGGTCGAATACGAAACGCTTACGGCGGTGACCGACGCGGAGGACGCCGCTCAGGATGGCGCGCCGCTGGTGCACGACGAGGTGCCGGGCAACGAGACCTTCACCTGGTCGGTATCGGGTGGCGATGTTGAACAGGCGCTGCAATCGGCCCACCGGGTCATCAAGCAGCGACTGGTGAACCAACGCCTCATTCCAAACGCGATGGAGACGCGAGGCGTTACCGTGCAGTTTCAGAAGTACACCAATGAGCTGACCATGTGGACCTCAACCCAGATTCCGCATCTGGTCCGCCTGCTCCTCTCGTTAGTTACGGGACACTCCGAGCAAAATATACGAATCATTGCACCCGATGTGGGTGGCGCCTTCGGCAGCAAGTTGTACCTGTACCCGGAAGAGATCATCATGGCGTTCATCGCCAAGCAGACCGGCCTCCCGGTCAATTGGACGCCGTCGCGCAGCGAGGACTACGCGACCACCACCCACGGTCGAGACCACATCGATTACGCCGAGATCGCCGTCACCGAGGATGGCGTTATCACCGGTCTCAAAGTAACAACCTATGCCAATCTCGGCGCCTACCTGTCAACCTTCGCGCCCGGCATTCCGACGGTGCTGTTCGCGCTTATGCTTTCCGGCACGTACAAGATCCCGAACATTCAGTGCACGGTGCATGGCATGCTGACCAACACCGTGATGGTGGATGCGTACCGCGGCGCGGGCCGGCCCGAGGCGTGCTACCTGGTGGAGCGCATGGTCGATCTAGTGGCGGCCGAGCTGGATCTGGACCCGGCGGACGTCCGGCGGAAGAATTTCATTCCCAGCGAAGACTTCCCGGCGGATGTGGCCACTGGCGTCACCTACGACAGCGGTGACTACCACACTGCATTCGAGCAGGCGCTGAAGTCCATCGACTACCAGGGCTTTCGCCAGGAGCAGCGGGCGGCGGCAGCGGAAGGGCGCTACCTCGGCATTGGCCTGGCCTCCTATGTCGAAATCTGCGGTATGGCGCCGTCACAGGTACTGGGCGCGGTAGGCGGTGGAGCGGGTGGTTGGGAAAGCGCGGACGTGCGCATCCATCCCACCGGCAAAGTCACCGTGCTCTCCGGCGCTTGCTGGCATGGCCAGGGGCACGATACCGGGTTCGCGCAGATCGTGGCCGATGAACTGGGCATCCAGGTAGAAGACGTCGAGGTGGTCCACGGCGACACGGGACGCATGCAGTTTGGCATCGGCACCTTTGGCTCGCGCAGTGCGGCGGTGGGTGGAATTGCCGCCTATCTCAGCGTGCAGAAAATCAAGGCCAGGGCCCGCAAGATCGCGGCGCATCTGCTCGAAGCAAACGAGGAGGATGTGGTCTATGAGGACGGGAAGGCCTTTGTGAAGGGTTCCCCCGACCAGTCCAAGACACTCGCCGACATCTCGCTCGCCGCCTACCTGGCCCACAACTACCCACCCGACCTTGAGCCGGGCCTGGAGGCCACCAGCTTCTACGACCCATCCAACTTTACCTGGCCCTTTGGCACGCACGTCTGCGCCATCGAGGTCGATCCGGACACCGGTCAGGTGCAGATCCTCAAGTATCACGCGGTTGATGACTGCGGCCGCGTCATCAACCCGTTGCTCAAAGACGGTCAGGTCCATGGCGGCATCGCGCAAGGCATCGCGCAGGCGTTGTACGAGGGCGCGGTGTACAGCCCCGAGGGACAGTTGCTCACCGGCTCAATGGCCGACTACGCCATACCAACCATCAGCGAGCTACCCATGTTCGACACGGGCGAAACGGTCACTGCCTCGCCGGTCAATCCGCTGGGCATTAAGGGCATCGGAGAGGCGGGCACCATCGGCTCCGCGCCCTGCATCGTCAATGCCGTGGTCGACGCGCTGCGCCCGCTGGGCGTCAGGCACATCGACATGCCCCTCTCCTCCGAGAGGGTGTGGCACGTTATCTCCGCAGCGAAAGGGAGTCAGGCATGATCCCAGCAGCCTTTGACTACGCGACGCCGACCTCACTGGATGAGGCGGTGTCGCTGCTCCAACAGCATGGCGACGACGCCAAGATCCTGGCGGGCGGCCATAGCCTCCTGCCATTGATGAAGCTGCGACTGGCAGCCCCCGCCCTGCTGATCGACCTGGCTCAGATTCCAGGGCTGAGTTACATCCGCGACCAGGGCGATCATGTCGCCATCGGCGCCATGACCACGTATTTCGACTTGGAGGATTCGGAGCTGCTGCAACGCCGCATCCCGCTCCTGGTGGAAGCGACCGGCATGATTGGCGATCCGCAGGTACGCAACCGCGGCACGTTGGGCGGCGCCATGGCCCATGCCGATCCAGCCGGCGACATGCCGGTGGTGGTCTCGGCCCTCGGCGGCAGTGTCATCGCGCATGGACCGAACGGTGATCGCACCATCGATGTGGCCGACTTCTTCCAGGATATTTTTACCAGCGCCCTGGAGCCGGAGGAGATCATCACCGAAGTGCGGGTCCGTGCCCACGACAATCCGGCGCAGAACTATCAAAAGTTCCGGCGTCGGATGATCGATTGGGCCATCGTCGGCTGCGCGGTGAATGTGGTCCGCTCCAACGGCTCGATCGGCTCCGCCAGCATCGCTCTGACCAATGTTGGACCGACACCGATGCGAGCACCGGCGGCGGAACAGGCGCTGCAGGGACAGCAGGCGAATGCGGACACCGTCCGCCGGGCTGCTGAACTGGCCGATCAGGGGCTGGAACCGTCGGCCGATCTCAACGCATCCACGGCGTACAAGAAACATCTGGTGAAAGTTATGACAAGAAGAGCGCTGGAAGCAGCGCTTGGTCTGTAGAGAGTGAGTACGGGGTCGCCGGCATGCCGGCGACCCCCGTTCAGATCGAGGTAGGTGTCGAGCGGTCTGTCACGACCGTCCTGTTCTCACAGGGTCAAGGTACCGTTGACCCTGTCAATCACCGTGCCATCGCTGCCTGCCGAAAGAATACCCTGCAGTCTCCCCGACCCGGAAGCATGGACATACTTCCCGCTGCCGCCGCGCACGATATAGGTCGCGGCATCCAGATAATAGGCGGCATGGAGGCTGCTACTGCACTCCGCGCCGCGTAGCGCCAGGGCCACTCGATCCTTTCTGGTTGCCGCAGCCAGGGTTCCAGTGCCGGCGAACGACGAGCAGTGGTTCCGGCGGCCTCGGTCGGCCCCGAAGGTAAGACGGAGCTCAAGAACACCCCGTCCAATGCCTGGAATAGCGCCGTAGGCGTCCGAGAGCAGGAGATGGCGACCGGTAACCACGTAGGTCCCGGTGAAGGCCGCGTGGAAGGGCCTGTGCTGCCCGGCGGCATTCGCCGGCAGGGCCACCGCCAGAGGCAGCGTACCCGTCATCACCACAGCAACCAGGTACATCGCCAGCGAGCGATGTGCCCGCATTCCATCCAACCCTACCAGAAGCCCAACTCCAGCCTGGCGTCCTCGCTCATCATGTTGGGATTCCAGGCGGGGGTCCAGACCAGATTCACCGTGACGTCCCCCATTTCTGGGACCGGCTCGAGCGCCTCGTGCACGGCTGCATCGATGTACTCGCTCAGCGGGCAGGCAGGTGTGGTCAAGGTCATGGTGATCGTCGTGTCTCCGTCATCCTTCAGATCGACCCCATACACCATGCCCAGATCGACAATGTTCACCCCGATCTCGGGGTCGATCACTTCTTTGAGTGCTTCGCGCACCATTTCTTCGGTTGGCACTGGTTTCCCTTTCCTGCTAGCACGGCGCCGTCTCTAGCGCTCGCCGCTCCATTCAACATAGATCACCCCATCCTGAACCCTGATGGGGTAGGTGCGCAACGGGAAGATGGCCGGGAGGGTGAGCACTTCACCGGTGCGCACATCGAACTGCGCGCCGTGTAGCGGGCATTCGATAACCTCCTCCCACAGATCGCCCTCCGTCAGCGAGGCCTCCTCGTGGGTGCAGGTCTCCGCCGTGGCGTACAACTCTCCTTCGACGTTCCAGATGGCCACCGGGTACTCGTCGATTTCCACGCGCAGGCCGGTACCCTCCGGAACGGCGTCTACCCGCGCTACCTCGATCCATTCGCCGACTGCCATGCTCTAGACCAGGTCTATCTTTCGGTCGATCAACTCGCGCAGATTATCGCGAATGCTCGCGACCGGCTCACGCTGCAGCACATCCTCAAAAAAGCCTTCGACCACCATGCGCGTGGCGACAATTCGGGGCAGACCGCGCGACATCAGATAGAACAACTGATCCTGATCAACCTTGCCGACCGTCGCGCCGTGCGTGCAGCGAACCTCATTGGCCTCGATCTCCAGATTGGGACTCGGAAACGCGGCAGCCTGGGGGCTCAGCAGGATATTTCGATTGGCCTGATAGGCATCGGTGCCCTGCGCTCCTTTGACGACCCGAATGGTGCCCGAGAAGATGGAACGCGACTCGTCGGTCAAGGCACTCTTGTACAGGAGATCACTGGTAGTGTGCGGCGCGATGTGGTCCTGCACCGTGTGGTAGTGCGTGTGCTGATGGCCATAGCCCCACAGGATGCCGAGCATCTGGGTGCTGGCGCCCGCGCCGCGCAGGGCGGCTTCGATGTTGGCCCTGGTCAGGCCATTCCCCATGCCGACGACCAGCCAATTCAGCTGAGCGTCTCGGTCCACCAGCGCCCGCTGCGTCGACAGATCGTAGACCTCGCCCATCCACTCCTGGAGCGAGACCACCGTCAACTGCGCCCCGTCTTTGACGAAGATCTCCACCACGCCGGCATTCAAGGAGCGACGCTCGATGTTTTCCGACGCATACTCTTCGATATAGGTCACTCGGGCGCCCGGCTCAACCACCAGCAGCGTGTGGGTGAAGAGTCCGGCGCCGGATGCCGTCAGCGCATAGAGCGCCTGGAGCGGCAGCGTGACGTCGGCATTTCTCGGGACATAGAGGAACGTCCCGCCGCTCCACAGCGCTCCGTTTAGCGCCGCGAACTTGTCGTACTCCGCAGTGACCGCTTCGGTCATAAAATAGCGCTGCACCAACTCGGGGTGCTCCCGGACGGCGGTATCGAGATCGGTAAAAATCACTCCCTGCGCCACCAGCGTCTCGTCCAGCGACCAGGCTACGGTCTGACCGTCCTGATGAACCAGAGCTCCGCCCTTGTTTTCGTCGAGTTGTAAGGGCGAGGCAACTGTCGGACCGGAGGCCGTCGAATAATTCGCCCGGAGGCCGTCGAGCTTCAGCCTGGAGAGGTCCGTACGCCGCCAATTCTCGTCCTGCCGCGTCGGCATGGGCAGCGCCTCAAAAAGGCGCCAGGCATGCAGCCGGCGCTCGAGCATCCATCCCGGTTCCTGCTTGGAGGCCGAGAGCCGCTCCACTTCAGCGCGATTCAGGCCCGCTGAAACCTCTGCGTCTATCATCTGTTCTCCCACCATGACCCAATCGTGCGAGCAGGGGCGTGGATGCGTTTCGCACCCGACGCCCCCGCCGCTACGAGCGCCATACAGCGCCCGTCTTTGGTCCGGACCGGACTACCCGACCGAACCCTCCATTTCCATCTCAATCAAGCGATTCAGCTCGATCGCATACTCCATCGGCAGTTCCTTGGCGATTGGCTCAATGAAGCCGCGCACGATCATGGCGCGCGCCTCGGCCTCGCCGATCCCCCGGCTCATCAGGTAGAAGAGCTGGTCCTCACCGATCTTGCTCACGCTGGCCTCGTGCGTGACCTCGACGTCCTGCTCCTCGATCTCCATGTACGGGTAGGTGTCGGAGCGAGACTCATCGTTGAGCAGCAAGGCGTCGCAGTTCACGTGTGTCTTGCAGCCGGTCATACCGGGATAGATCTTCACCAGGCCGCGGTAACTGGTGCGCCCGGTCCCCTTGCTGATCGACTTGGAGGAGATCGTGCCGGTGGTGTGCGGCGCGGCGTGGACGATCTTGCCGCCGGCGTCCTGGTGCTGACCGTCGCCGGCGAAGGCGATCGATAGGACCTCACCCTTGGCGCCGGGCTCCAGCAGGTAACAACTGGGGTACTTCATGGTCAGCTTGCTGCCCAGATTCCCGTCCACCCATTCCATGGTACCGTCGGCGTACACCGAGGTCCGCTTGGTCACCAGGTTGTACACGTTCTTGGACCAGTTCTGGATGGTCGTGTAGCGGACGCGCGCGCCGCGCTTGACGATGATCTCAACCACGGCGCTATGCAGCGAGTCGCTGGTGTAGGTCGGCGCGGTACAGCCTTCCACGTAGTGGACGTAGCTACCAGGCTCGGCGATGATCAGCGTTCGCTCGAACTGGCCGGCGTTCTCGGCGTTGATGCGGAAGTAGGCCTGCAGCGGAATCTCGACGTGTACCCCCTCAGGTACGTAGACGAAGCTGCCGCCGCTCCAGACCGCACTGTTGAGCGCGGCCAGTTTGTTGTCGTTGGGCGGTATCACGGTGCCGAAGTATTCTTTGACAATATCGGGATACTCACGCAGCGCGCTGTCCATATCGAGGAAGATAACGCCCTGCTTCTGCAGATCCTCGCGCAGGCTGTGGTACACCATCTCAGATTCGTACTGGGCGCCGACTCCGGCCAGGAACTTCCGCTCCGCCTGTGGGATGCCGAGGCGATCGAAGGTCGTCTTAATGTCGTCCGGGACGTCGTCCCAGGTACGGCCCTGGTCTTGCATCGGCTTGATGTAGTAGAACATCTGCTGGAAGTCCAGGTCGTTCAGGTTGCCGCCCCACTGGGGCAGGGACCGCTTCTCGAAGATACGCAGGGAGCGCAGGCGGAAATCTCGCATCCACTGCGGCTCACCCTTCATGTACGAAATCTCTTCGACGATGTCCTTATCGAGACCGCGGCGCGACTTGAACGCATACTTCTCCGGCATGTTGAAGCCGAACTTGTATTCGCCAATCGCCTCGAGTTCTGTCTTCTGATCGACTGCCATCTGTTTTCCTTCCCTTACGCTGCCGGCTCGTCCGACTCGGGCTCAAACTGCTCGTAGCCGGTGTTTTCCAGTTCAATTGCCAGTTCGGGCCCACCTTCACGCACGATGCGGCCGTTGACCAGCACGTGGACGTAATCGGGCTTGATGTAATTCAGCAGCCGCTGATAGTGCGTGATCACCAGGACGCCGAGGTCGGGGCCTAGCAGGGCATTGACGCCATCGGCCACGATCTTCAGCGCGTCGATATCGAGGCCGGAATCGGTCTCGTCGAGCACTGCGTACTTCGGCTCCAACATAGCCATCTGGAGGATTTCGGCGCGCTTTTTCTCGCCACCGGAGAATCCTTCGTTCACGTACCGGCCGGCGAACTCATCGTTCATTTTCAGCATGGCCATCTTTTCGCGCATTTTGGCCCGGAACTCACGCGGCGGCATCGGCTTCTCGTTCACCGAGTTCACCGCCGTGCGCAGGAAGTTCGCCATGGTCACTCCCGGCACTGTGTGCGGATACTGAAAGGCCAGAAACACGCCCTCTCTGGCCCGATCATTCGGTTCCATGCCCATGATATTGACCCCGTTGACCAGAATCTCACCCTGGGTCACCTCATAGCCGGGATGCCCCATCAGCGCGTAGGCCAGCGTGCTCTTGCCGGAGCCGTTCGGACCCATAATCGCGTGGACTTTGCCCGGCCCAACCGTCAGGTTGAGTCCCTTGAGAATTTCGCGATTCTCGACCTTCACATGTAAGTCTCGGATTACTAACTCGTTCGATTGCTCCGTCATACGTTCTCCCATCCCGTATCTACTTGCCTCCCCGGTCATTGCGCCACGCGCACGGCCGCCGGTTGATATGAAAGGTCGTCCATTTCCACCCAGGGCAGTGGTGCTTTGGGCGGGACCAGATCGGCCAGGGTCAGCGAATCGAGGGCCTGTGCCACGCTATCCCGGACCCGCTCCCAGACCAGATTGGCACTACAAAAGATCTGGCGCTCACACAGCAGGTCGCTCTCCCCCTCGGTAGCACATACCATCGGCGAGATCGCTCCCTCCAGCACTCGCATCACATCACCCACCGTAATATCGGCCGGCGAGCGGCTCAACTGGTAGCCACCCCGCGCACCCTGGTAACTGGTGACCAGCCCCGCCTTGCGCAGCTTGGCCGCCAGTTGCTCCAGGTAGGTGGCCGGCAGTGCTTCGTGTCTCGCGATTTCCGCCAGCGACGCCGGCCCTTTCCCATAGGAACGCGCCAGGTCCATCATCATACGTAACCCGTACTCACCGCGAGTCGAAAACCTGATCATGCTCATCCTCAAGTCCGACTATCTTAGTCGGACTTCAGTATAGCCCTTTTGGGCAGATCCCTCCGAACGAACACCCCGCCCACGCGCTATGCTGACTGCAGGAGAGGAGCCACAGCATGGCGAGGCAAAAGAAAGCTTCGACGCCCGAGAAGGACGTCCTGCTCGTCTTGCAAACCATTCCCAATGTCGGTCCGGCTATCGCTGGCGCCCTGGTGCGATTGGGAGTCTCCGACGTGCGTCAGGTGGGCCAGCGTGAGCCCGCCGAGATGTACGAGTCGCTCTGCACCCTGGACGGCGTGCGCCACGATCCCTGTGTTCTCGACGTGTTTTCCGCGGCTGTCGCCTACGCCCGCGGCGAGCCTGCCCGACCGTGGTGGGAGTTTTCGCGCGAGCGCAAGGCGCGCCGCCCATAGGGCTGTGCATGCCAGTACAGGACGTCTACGTTGAAGTCGGCGCGGACGGCGAGTGCATCGCGCACGTGCTCGACCTTCCCGGCTGCATCAGTCGAGGCTACACTCAGCAGGAGGCGCTGGACGGGACGCCGGCGGCAATCTTCGCTTACCGGGAGTGGCTGGAGCGGCACGGCGAGCGGGTGGAAGGCGCCAATGGCGAGCCGATAACCGTCTCTGTGGTCCAAACGATCGAAGGCGCGGCCCCCTTCAGGCATGGCGACCGGGCCGCACTCTTCCAGCCTGACCAGATCCCGGTGCAGCCGGAGGATGTCGAGCGCTATTTTCGTCTGAGCGGCTACGCACGCGCCGATCTGCTCCGCGCGGCCCGCGGTTTACCACCGGCTATCCTCCGTTGGAAGCTGAATGCCGGGGCAATGAGCATCCAGGAAATCCTGCGGCATGTTGGCAACAGCGAGCAGTGGTACGTGTCTCGCGTGGTTTCCAAGGATAGCTTGACTCCAGAGTGGGAACACGGCCATGCCCTGCCGGTGCGCGCCTTTTTGCGAATGGAGCGGAGCTCGGAGCAGCAACGTCTGCGCCAGATGGGCGACCGTGAGCGGACCGAGGTGGTATTCCCTACCACCTGGACCACCCACCCGGATGAGCCATGGACGGCGCGGAAAGCGCTCCGCCGCATGGTTGAGCATGAGTTGGAGCATGCCGAGCACGTCCACGAGGTGCTGCGCTCCTGGCGCGCCCAGCTCCGGGCTCGGTTGGCCGCCGAGCGCGCCGGCCTCCTGCGCGCACTGACCGGTCTCGATCGAGCAGCTCTGTCCTGCCGTCCGGTCATCGAGGATTGGACTGCCGTCAACCTGCTGGCCCACGTCGGGTCGTGGGATGAGTTCTTCGCCGAGCGAATCGAAATGCACCTGGCCGGTCGTCAGGACGCGATCTCCCAGGTTGATCTCGATCAACGGAATGTGCGCACTCACGCTGAGCGTCGAGACTGGACGGTGGAGAGATCGATCGAGGCCTGTGTGCAGGCGCGCAAGCGCTTTCTCGATGCGCTGGCCCGCGTGGACGACACGCAACTGCACGCCGCCAACGCGGTCCCCTGGGGCGGGCAATCTATCAGGGCCTGGGCGGAATGGCGCGGGCGGCACGACCGCGAGCACGCCCGTGAGTTGCTTGCCTGGCGACGCCGCGAAAGGCTGGACGCTGCCGTCGGACCGGCTATCGTCCTCGAAACGTACTTGCGCGCGGCACGCAAAGAATTGCTCAGCGTGGTGGCACTGGTCCCGGTCCACCGCCGTCCTACCCAGCCGTTAACTCAGTCCAGCACGCTGCAAGAACTGCTTGGCCGCCTCAGCGAGCAGGAGCAAGCGCTGCTGGATGAGCTGAGAACAGGCCAGCCCCTCACTCAGGTGCAGCAGCGGGACGCCGACACCGTAGCGCGGGCCTCCTGGCAGGCCAGCTGGTCCGCCTTCCATACCGTCAATCACAATGTGTTGCGCGCTGTGGCGAACGCCTCCGACGCTCAGTTGGCGTCGGAGTGCGGCCAATCGGAGCAACCGACCGACACCCTCTACCGGAGGCTGTTGGCAGTGGGCGAACGGGACCAGCGGCTAGCCGCGGAACTGCGTTCGACGCTCGGCTTGCGGGCGCCACGACGGCTGATGGCCAGGCAGGCGCCTGAATAGCGCGTGCGCGGGTGTACGCCGAACTCATCGCTACACCAATTGCCCGGCGTGAAGCTGGTTCTCTCCATATCGCCGACCTCGCTCAGACTTGTCATTCAATTGCGCCGCGCTGAGCCAGTGACCTGACGTTGTAGAAAGCCGCCCAGCCGGGGTAGCGCGCCGTGTCTTCCAGTTCATCCTCGATCAGCATCAGCCGGTTGTACTTCGCGGTTCGCTCGCTGCGGGCCGGCGCGCCGGTTTTGATCTGCCCGGTGTTCAGCGCCACCACCAGGTCAGCAATGCTGGTGTCTTCGGTCTCGCCGGAACGGTGCGACACCACCGAGGTGTAGCCGTTCTGCCGGGCCAGTTCGATAGCCTCAACCGTCTCGGTCACGGTGCCGATCTGGTTAAGCTTGATCAGGATCGAATTGCCAATGCCCTGCTGGATCCCGCGCCATAGTCTCTCGGTGTTGGTCACGAATAGATCATCCCCTACCAATTGCATCCGATTGCCCAACCGCTCGGTGAGTTCCTTCCAGCCGTTCCAGTCGTCCTCCGCCATCCCGTCCTCGATCGACACGATGGGGAATTCTTCGGCGAGATCTGCATAAAACTCGACCATCTGAGTGGAGGACAGGGTGCGGCCCTCCTTGCGCAGCACATAGCTGCCATCTTGGTAGAACTCGCTCGAGGCGGGGTCCAGCGCCAGCACGACATCCTCACCCGGCGTGTACCCGGCGGCCTGAATCGCCTCCACGATTACCTTCAGGGCGTCGCGGTTCGAGCTCAAGCTTGGGGCGAAGCCGCCCTCATCTCCCACCGTGGTGCTCAGGTTGCGACCGGTCAGAACTTTGCCCAGGGCGTGGTAGATTTCGGCCCCCATCCGAATCGCGTCGTGGACCGATTCGGCGCCCACCGGCATGACCATGAACTCTTGCAAGTCGGTCGACTGCCATTCAGTGTGCTTGCCGCCGTTCAGGATGTTGAGCATGGGGACCGGCAGGACATCGGCGAAGGGTCCGCCCAGATAGCGGTAGAGCGAAAGATTCAACTCACTGGCGGCGGCCTTGGCCACGGCCAGAGAAACGCCCAGCAACGCGTTGGCGCCCAGGTTTCCCTTGTTCTCGCTGCCGTCCAGGTCGATCATCAGCCGGTCAACCGCCACCTGCTCGGTGGCGTCCAATCCCGCGATGGCGTCGGCGATGGTGGTGTTTACGTTCTCCACCGCGCGCAATACCCCTTTGCCTCCATACCGGTTCCGGTCGCCGTCGCGGAGTTCTACCGCCTCGTGGGCGCCGGTCGAGGCGCCGGACGGAACGGCGGCAATGCCCACATCACCGTTCTCCAGCACCACTTCCACCTCCACCGTCGGGTTGCCGCGCGAATCGAGAATCTCGCGCGCCACTACCTGTTCAATCGAACTCATTCCTCTTCCTCCTCGCCGCGCAGCAGCAGACTCGTGCCTTCCATGTCGGCCGACTGCGGAATATCCATTACATCGAGAACCGTCGGGGCCACGTCCGCCAGCACTCCTCCCGAACGGAGCCGCACCTGCGCCAGTTCAGCCTGGCGCCCCGCCACCAGCACCAGTGGCACGGGAAAGGACGTGGTATGCGCCGTGTATGGACCACGGGTATGGTAGTCGATCATCTGCTCGGCATTGCCGTGGTCCGCCGTGATCAGCGTCACTCCGCCCTGGTCAGTCACAGCCTCGACCACCTGGCCGACACAGCGATCCACCGTTTCCACGGCTGTAATGGCGGCCTCCATCACGCCCGTGTGTCCCACCATGTCAGCGTTGGCGAAATTCACCAGCACGAAGTCATAGGCGCCGGTACCGATGGCCTCGGCAGTCTTTTGCGCAATCTCAGGACCGCTCATCTCCGGCTTCTTATCGTAGGTACCGACATCACGCGCCGAAGGAACCAGAATCCGATCCTCCCTGTCAAAGGGCACCTCCCGCCCGCCGTTGAAAAAGAAGGTGACGTGGGCATACTTCTCCGTCTCAGCCGCGTGGAGCTGTCTCAGGCCGCGATCGGCCAGCACTCGTCCCAGCGGCATCGGGACATCTTCGCCGCGAAAGGCAACGTGCACCGGAAGCGCTTTGTCGTACTCGGTCATGGTGACAAAGAACAGATCTTGGGGAGCAGGTCCACGGTCGAATTCCGCAAATTCGGGAGCCGTGAGGGCACGCACCAATTGACGCGGCCGGTCCGTGCGGAAGTTGAAGAACACCGCGGCGTCGTGTGCCCCGATCACGGCGGTGGGCGTTCCATCACCCTTCCGGATAACGGTGGGCAGAATAAACTCATCTGTCACGCCTTCGGCATAGGAGTCCAGTACGGCTCGCTCCGCACTATCCGCCACGCGGCCCTCACCGCGCACCAGGGCAGCATAGGCCAGGGCCGTTCGATTCCAACGCCCATCGCGATCCATCGCATAGTAGCGACCGGATACGGTGGCGATAGAGCCGAGGCCGAGCCGTTCGATCTCTTCCTCGATCCGGCGGACGGCCTCGATTCCGTCGGTTGGTTTGGTATCCCGACCATCGGTGAAGACGTGCAGGAACGCCTGCTCGACCCCTTCCCGACGGGCCACCTCCATGGTCGCGAATAGATGCGCCGAATGGGCGTGAACGCCGCCGGAGCCGATGAGCCCCATCAGATGCAGCCGAGAGCCGCGTTCCCTGACGTGTCGCATCGCCGCCCGCAACTCCGGGTTAGCGAAAAAGGAGCCATCCTCGATCGCCTGGGAGATCTTGGTGAAGTCCTGATAGACCACCTTGCCGGCCCCCAGGTTGAGGTGTCCCACCTCCGAGTTGCCCATCTGCCCCTCGGGCAGCCCCACCGCCAGGCCGGACGCCTTCAGCTCGGTGTGCGGACAGGTGTCCCAGAGGTGGGAGAGTACCGGTCTGCGGGCTGCGGCAATCGCATTGCCATCCGCACGGGGGTTGCAGCCATAGCCATCCATCACGATCAACGCCACCGGTCGGGTGCGATGTGGCGCGCTCTCTTCCGTCACTGCTCCTCCTTGTATCCGCGTATCTGTGGCCAGCCAGGAGTCCAGCACTCTCAAGTGTATAGACCAGCCACCATCGTGGCGACTGGAGTTATGCCGGACGATAGCTCTGCACTGCCCGGCGTACCACCGAGGCAGCGAGCATGGCGGCATGGGCTTTGCGGGCCGGCAAGCCGCCCAGCGCTTCCATAATCATCTCCCGATCGAGTTCAGCTACTTGAGTCAGCGTCATGCCGGGCAGCAGTTCGCTGGTGGCACTGGCGGCGGCAATCGCGGGAGCGCAGCCCTCGGCCTTCCACGTCATCTCCACCACCACCTCGCCCTCAATACGAAGCCAGACATGTAACCGGTCGCCACACACCTGGTTTTCCTCCTCCGCTTCGGCGTCGGCGTTCGCCATTTCCCCGGCGTTGCGCGGCGATTGAAAGTGATCGAGCACGACGTCGGAGAACATCGTCAGTTCCCGCGGGGCGCTGGCGCCACCCTGCGCAGCCGAGCCACCAGCCGCTCCAACACATCTACGGTGCGTGCAATCTCCTCCGCCGTGTTGTCGCGACCGACGGTCAGACGGAGCGACGCCTGCGTCTGCTCTCTGGCTAGACCGAGTGCCTGGAGCACGTGTGACGGCTCCAGGGAACCCGAGGTACACGCCGAGCCGCTCGAAGCCATGATGCCAGCCAGGTCCAGCCCCACCAGCAGGGACTCACCATGAACCCCGGCAAAGCTAAGATTTACGTTGTTCGGCAACCGTCGCTCCCGGTCGCCATTCACCACCGTGCCGGGGATGCGACTACAGACCCGCTCGATCAACTCCTCGCGCAGGCCGCCCACCTGCCGATTGGTCGCCGCCTGCTCGGCGCAGGCCAGCTCCAAGGCACGGGCCATCCCCACGATTCCGGCCACGTTCTCGGTCCCGGCTCGCCGGTTCCGCTCCTGTCCGCCGCCGGTGAGCAAAGGCCACCATGGCGTACCGCGCCGCACATAGAGGGCGCCCACGCCCTTCGGTCCATAAAACTTGTGGGCCGAAATGCTGAGCAAATCGAGTGGCGTCCTGCTCAGATCGATGGGCAGAGCCCCCGCAGCCTGCACCGCGTCCACATGGAATGAAATCCCCCGCGCCTGGGTCAGTTCGGCGATCTGCTCCACCGGCTGAATCGTGCCGATCTCGTTGTTGGCCCACATGATCGAGACCAGCGTGGTATCTGGTCGCATGGCCGCCGCCACCCGTTCCGCTTCAACCACGCCGCCCCGATCCACCGGCAGCACCGTCACCTCGAACCCGAACCGCTCCGCCAACTCCTGCATCGGGAGCAACACCGCGTGGTGCTCAATCGCGCTGGTAACCAGATGCCGCCCGCGCTCCTGCCTGGCGAATGCAACCCCTTTGATGGCGGCGTTGTTGCTCTCAGTCCCTCCCGAAGTGAAGATGATCTCCGAGGGATGGCAGCGGAGACCGTCAGCCACCGTGGCCCGCGCCTCATCCAATGCGGAGCGAGCCTCCTGCGCCAGACGATACACGCTGGAAGCATTAGCGAAGTTATCGGAGAGAAACGGCTCCATGACCGCTCGCGCCTCGGCGCGGAGCGGAGTGGTGGCCGCATGGTCGAGATAGATGAGATGAGCCATGGCGCCTGTCTCCATGGTTCAAGACTACATTTTTCGGGGTTGGTTTCCATCCAAGCGCCCTTCCGCCGGTGGATCGTAGTCAAAGGCCGCCAGAGAATGGGACGAAGAAAAGAGATATCATCCCTGTGGTGTCCTCGTTCTCAGGCAATTACGGCTGAGCCCCTATTCGCAGCGGGCGACTCAAAGTACAAGCGGGCAACTCATATCGACGTATTGCGCTGCAAGCACTCGAACTCGAAAACCTACGCGAGCGACGTGTTGGGACGGTCTCGTGGGAGGAGTGAGTGCCGTGTCTCGGATATCCACAGCTGGTGAAGGAAGTGGGACGTTGATTAGCAGACGCGTTTTCGAGACACGCATTTCAGCTTACGACCGTTCGCAAAAATTCCTATCATGACTGTCTCATGTCAAAAGGGCACGGGATGGCGCGTTGCGACCGTGGTGCCACGAGGCTGTTGAGGAGAGCTACCAGTCGCCGGACCTTCGGCCGGTTGCAAATTACAAGGACCTTACTTGGAGTACTGGCGGGATTATGGTTACGGGCCGGATTACGGTGGAGAGGAGCAAAGTAGCTGAAAATCGTGACTGTGACCGAAAAACCGGGACCAATGATCGGATGCACAACGTTATTGGTTCGCATCGCCTGCACAGTGGGAAGAGTGCGCCAGCCTCCGACAAGCCCAACAGCTATAGACAGCGCGGTCAGAACTCGTCTCAATAGAGATCAACCGCATTCCATCCGAGGGGCCTAACGGACCGGACATACATTCCACCATGCTACTACTGACACAGCTTCCATCGCGCGCTGCATAGCAAAGTGCACGCGCGATTCGCTGGACTCCCTCTCCGCAATACACATCCCTCCGGCTACACTTGGACTACACTACTCAGGCGGGCGAGTGACATTGCAGCGAGTACAGAGAAACACCGGCGGCAAGCTGCTGGTGGGCCAGGCCGGCGGGGCCACCGCGGTTATTAACAGCAGCCTGGTGGGGGTGATCGAGGAAGCGCGGCACTCGCAGCGCATTGACGCCGTCTGGGGCATGCGGCGTGGCCTGGAGGGCGCGCTTCAGGGGGAGTTCATCGATCTTACCTCTCTCGACCCGAATACTCTGACGGCGCTTGCCGCCACGCCTGGCGCGGCGCTGGGCTCGTCCCGGCACCGGATGACCGACGACAATGCCGAGCAGGTCCTCGACCTGTGCCGTCGCAACGATATCCGGGCATTTCTATACATCGGGGGTAACGACTCCGCCGATACCGTGCATCGACTGGCGGGGATGGCCGCTGCTCGCGGTCAGGAGCTATGCGCGATCGCGGTGCCCAAGACCATCGACAACGACCTGCCGGTCACCGACCATTGCCCCGGCTACGGCAGTATCGCCCGTTACGTGGCCATCGCGACCATGGACTCGGCCAAGGACACGGAATCGATGCCCACCATGTACCCGATCAAGATTATCGAGGTGATGGGACGCGACGCGGGCTGGGTGGCGGCCGCTTCGGCACTCGCCAAGCGCAGCACCGAGGACGCTCCCCATCTGATCTATGTGCCGGAACGGCCGCTCTCGCCGGAGCAGTTTGTGCGCGACGTCCAGCGAGTCCATGGGGAGGTTGGACATGTGATCGCGGTGGTGACGGAGACCATGCGCGACCAACGCGGCCAGCCATTTGCCGATCCACGCTCCAGCGCCGGGACCGACGCCTTCGGCCACCCCCTATTGCGCGGCGCGGCGGAAACCATGGTGCGATTGGTGCAGGACGAGTTGGGGCTGCGGGCGCGGTACGACAAACCGGGCGGCCTCCAGCGCATGGCGACGTGGTGCGCCTCACCGATCGACCTGGCGGAAGCTGCCGAGAGCGGTCGCGCGGCCGTGCGGCTGGCCCTGAATGGCGCAACCGATCGTATGGTGACGTTGGTTCGCGACGGTGACGAGCCATATCGGTGGAGCACGTCGTCGGCCCCCCTGACGCTGATCGCCAATCGTCAGAAGCTGCTGCCGTATGAATTTCTGACCGGCGACGGTCGCGGTGTCACCGAGGCCTTTCGACGCTATGCCATGCCACTACTCGGACCTCATCCTCTACCCGAGTATGTTAGGCTCCCCGCCGACACCGGCCTCGAGGTGCGCTAGCGCATGGCTCACGCAATGGTGGAGATGGTCGATGACGACCGTATCCTGCGCTTTCTGGAACGTGATCGCCTCTGGTCCGCGTATGGAATATGCGATCTCGAGCCACCTCATCGCGCCTCCGCTCGGTACCTCGCCTCCCTGATAGACGGCCAGCCGGTAGCTATGGTGTTGGTCTTCGCACCGGGCAGCTTTACGGCTCTCCTCTCCTTCGGCCACCGGCAGGGAGTCGAGCGAATAGTAGCAGCCACGACGGATCTTCCGGCCAGCGCCGACCTCGTGGTCCGTTCGGAGCACGTGGCCGCATTTCAGCGTCGCTACACGGTGACCGATCTTCGCGCCATGCACCGCATGACCATCACGCCACAGGCTCTACAACAGCTACCGCCCGACCTACGCGTGGAACGCTTGAGCGCCGCCGACTGGCCGGCTCTGCTTCAGCTCTACGACGATTGGACCGGCCGCATCTTCGGCCCTGTCATGCCGGAGGGCGGGATCTACTTCGGCGTGCGCCGGGGCAACGAGTTGATCGCAGTCGCCAACACACACGCGATTTCGTATACCCACAGCATCGCCACCGTGGGCGGAGTCTTTACCAGAGAGCAGTATCGCGGTCAGGGCCTGGCCACGGCCACCACGGCTGCGGTAACGCTGGCGCTGGCCCAGGCAGGAATCAGAGACATCGTCCTGAACGTCCAGACCGATAACCTGCCGGCGGTTGCCGCCTACCGGCGCATCGGATACACACCGTACCTGGACTACTGCGAGGCGATGGTTTCGTCACGCGTTGGCGGGCCGTAAAGGCGCTCTTCCATCCGCCGGCGAATACTCGGCCACTCGTCGTCCAGGAGGCTGTAGTAGACGGTATCGCGGACCCGTCCTCCCTGTACGATCAGGTGTTTGCGCAGCACCCCTTCACGCACCGCGCCCAGCCGCTCAATGGCCCTCTGCGAGCGAAGGTTGAGGGCATCGGTGCGCAGCGCTACTCGCTGGCAACCGACCTCGTCGAAGAGGTAGCGAAGAAGGAGGTACTTGCACTCGCTATTGATCGCCGTTCGCCACCAGGGTCGCCCCAACCAGGTGTTTCCGATTTCTACCGCGCGGTCCGCCGGTCTGATATCGTAGCAGCGGGTGCTTCCAATCACAGACCCGATACTGCGCTCCACGGTCGCAAAGGGCAACTCGGTACCGAGCGCCATGGCGGACAGAGCATGTCCGATCCAGCTATGGATCGCCTCGGGAGTATCCAGCGGTACGGGGAGGTAGCGGTAGACCTCTTCGTCTGGACGCAGCGCAATCAGGGCCGGCTCGTGCCGCCATTCCAGCGGCTCCAGGCGCACCCACCGGCCTTCGAGAACCACGGGATCGATCCAGGTCATCGGTACTTCCACTTGAGTCCGCGAAGGGCGGCGAGGTCCATGGTGCCTAGGGCAGAACGAGGGTCTCGGCCGGCTCGTCGGGAGCGAGGACGGGGCGAGCCGCGACCTCGTGCGCGCGAGACCAGGCATCTCGTTGCCCGCGTACCGTCTGCCGTATAGCCAGCAGCGTGGTGGTCCCACGAGACCACCAACCGCCCGCCAGGATAAAGGGCTTGCCGGCGTAGTCGAGTCCGAAGTCTCGGTACTTACGCACCTGCGGCAGGAACCCATTCACCTTGCCGAAGGCCCACTCCGTCTTGCCGTTGACCCAGCGCAGCCCGAAGCCGAGACCACCCGAGACACCAAGAAAGATCGCGACCACCACGAACAACTCAAGGAGCAAGATGGCGCCCGCAACCGCACCCACGTCGTTCAGTACTGTCACGGTCAGGTCCTGCGCTTGTATAACGGCTCAGTGAACGACTTGACCGTGGCTCGGGTGGCATTGGCCCAGGCCAGGGCATACGAGGCCCGTGCCATGGCCTGCGTGGCCGGCTGCACCACGGACTCGCTCATGAACCGCACCGTGCCCTGCACTTCGGTGAGCGTTTCTTGCGCCGTACCAACCAGGACCGTCACCTCGCCCCGCACTTCTTTTACCAGGGCCACCACTTGCATGGCCGCGTAGCCAAGCAAGGCGAAGGCCGCAAAAGAGGTTACCGCTACCACAATGAGCAACACATCGATCAATGCCTGCGCGTTGAAAATCGCGACAACCACCAGAATCACGAGCAGCACCAGTGCGGCGATAACGCCAAGAATCACCTTGCTTTTGATAGCCTTCCTCCCTAGTTGACATTACACCGAGTATATCACCGTGCCGGGTCTATACTGGTTGTCTGCACAGATTATCCGCGCATTGCCTGTCGCGGTCGAGACGTCCGCATACAGCGGTGCGTCGCAGATAGTCCATCTCAGCCAGGGTGCATGAAGCAAGTACTTATCGGCGCCGACTACCGCAAATCCTGGAACTCGTTCGTCGCCGCCTCTCCCTATGGTCACACCCTGCAGTCGTGGGAGTGGGGAGAGTTCAAGGCCCGGACCGGTTGGGAGCCGCTGCGCCTGGCATTGTGCGACGAACAGGGCATTCGAGCCGCGGCCCAGGTGCTGATTCGCCGTCCCCTCCCCTTTGGCTTTGGCAAGGTCGCGTACGTCCCCAAGGGACCGGTGCTCAATTACGCCGACAGCGCGCTCCTCGGCCAGATGTTGGACGCGCTGGTCCGGCTAGCGGCCAATCACCATGTCCTGGCACTGAAGATCGAACCGGAGGTGGTCGAGCCGACTCGCCTCGGCGAAGAACTGCGTCGCCGCGGTTGGCGCGACTCGGCGCCGGTGCAAATGCGCTCCACCATCTGGGTCGACTTGAGTTCCAGCGAGGATACAATCCTGGCGCGGCAGAAACAGAAAACGCGCTACAACACGCGGCTGGCGCAGCGCAAAGGGGTGAGCGTCTCGTGTGGGACGGTCAGCGACCTGGGGGCCTGGTACGCCATGTTCCGCGCTACCGCGCGGCGCGACGGTTTCAGCATTCACGGGCTGGAGTATTATCGTCTGGCTCTGGAGGTGCTGGAACCACCCGGCCTGGCTCGGCTCTTGCTGGCCCACCACGAGGGCGATCTGCTGGCCGGCATCATCGTCTTTCGCTTTGGTCACAGCGCACAGTACATGTACGGCGCGTCGAGCAACGACAAGCGGAATCTCATGGCGCCGTATCTGCTGCAGTGGGAAGGTATGCGGTGGGCCAAGCAGCAGGGGGCGATGGTCTACGACCTGTGGGGGATACCGGACCAATTGAGCGAGGATGAAGACCTGTGGGGCGTGTACCGGCACAAGCGGGGCTACGGGGGTGGAATCGTTCGCTACGTCGGCGCCTTCGACCATGTGCGGGGCCGGGCGCAACAGGCCGTGCTGGAGCGGCTGGCCCGTCCCCTGTTCAAGCGAGTCGCGCGGCTGCACGGGCAGCGGGCACAATAGGCCGGGTTGCAGAGGCCCTTTTTATGCTGCTATCACGCCTGCTACAGACACTATCCGACACACCTACGGGCAACATCGACGACGTTGAAATCGCGGACCTGGCGTACGACTCTCGACAGGTCCGACCGGGCTCGTTGTTTGTCGCCGTTCCAGCGGTGGGCGGCGGAGCGCGCAGCGGCGGCTACGCCTTCATCGCGGAGGCGCTGTCCCGAGGGGCGGTTGCGGTGGTGGCGCAACATGGTATAGACCGCGTGCCGGTTCCCGTCGTTCTGGTATCGGACGCACGCGCGGCACTGGCCGACCTGGCCGTTGAATTTTTCAACTCTCCCACCCGCCGGCTTCAACTCTTCGCGGTGACGGGAACCGACGGCAAAACCACTACGACCTTTTTACTCGAGCAGATTTTGCGAGCGGCCGGCTTCCTGACCGGATTGATTGGAACCGTGCAGACCACCATCGGAACCCGTAGCCTGCCCAATTCCGATCGCATGACCACGCCCGAGTCGCTCGATCTGCAGCGGCTGTTTCACACCATGCTTCAGGCTGGTGTCACGCACGCCGTCATGGAAGCCTCCAGTCATGCGCTCCAGTCGCAGCGGCTGCGGGGCTGCCGGCCGACGGCCTGTGCGCTGACAAATATCACCGCCGACCACGTAGAGTTCCATGGCAACTGGGAGCGGTATTACCTGGCCAAACAACACCTCTTCACCGAAATCGGCGGCGACCGCCCTGCGGTACTCAATCGTGACGACGCCAGCTTTGAGCGTCTCCGACGGGCGACTACTGGGGCGGTGCTGTCCTACAGCCTGGGACGCGCGGCCGATCTCTATGCCACCGACGTGGTAAGCGAACTAGACCGCAGTGGATTTACCCTCCACCATGGGGGCGCGGTCGCACGTACCCAAATACCCTTGCCCGGCCTCTTCAACATATCCAACGCGCTGGCCGCGGCGGGACTGGCCCTGGTCGCCGGTCTGTCACTCGACATCATTGCCGAGGGACTCGCTCACTCTGAGGCGCCACCGGGCCGCTTTTATCACGTTCGGGCTGGTCAGCCTTTTGAGGTCGTGGTGGACTACGCGCACACCAAGAACGCCTTCGCCTCGGTGCTCGGCACGGTGCGCGCCGGCACGCCGCCGCCCCGCCGTGTAATCGCCGTCTTCGGCGCCGCGGGCAACCGGGACCGTGACAAGCGTCCGGTACTGGCGCGCTTAGCTCGCCGCTATGCCGACTTCTTCATCGTCACCAACGAGGATCCATGCGACGAGCCGGCCGAGAAGATCATGGCCGAGATCGCGGCCGGCGTTCCAGCCGAGGAAGAGGGCGACCGCTTCATCCGTGAACCCGATCGTGGGCGGGCGATTCGGCGAGCGCTAGCCCTGGCTCAACCAGGCGATGCGGTGGTGATTCTGGGCAAGGGGCACGAACAGAGCATCGCGGTTCAGGGACGGCAAGAACCGTGGAGCGACGTCGCGGCGGTGCAGGATGCGCTCGGGGCGCACGTTTGAACGTCACGTTGATCTGTAATCCCCAGGCCGGCAAGCGGGTGGCCGCGGGGACTCTGGACCCCGCGATCGAGTTTCTGGAGCGCGCGGGATGGTCCGTCAGTACCAAACTGAGCCAGGCGCCGGGCGATGCCGGCCGCCTGGCCGGAGAGGCAGTAGCGGCCGGCGCGGACGTCGTATTGGTGGCCGGAGGGGACGGGACGCTGAACGAGGTGATCCAGAGTCTGGCCGGCAGCGAGGTTGCCCTGGGATATCTGCCCTACGGCACCGTCAATGTCTGGGCGCGCGAGACTCAAATTCCGCTCGATGCCCGGAGCGCTGCCCGAGCGATGGTCCATGGGCGGCGCAGGCGAATAGACCTGGGCATGGCGGGCTCACGCTACTTCCTTCTAATGGCCGGCCTGGGCTTTGACAGCGAAGTACTGCGCCGTGCCCAGAGCGTGGAGCGGCACAAATACCGCTTCGACGTGTTGCCGTATGTAGCAGTTGGGCTGGCCACTGCCGGACTGTACCGCGGAGTCGATCTGGAGCTGCGCTACGACGGCCTGATTCGCCGCGTCCAGGCCCTCCTGTTGATTGTCAGCAATACGCGTCTCTATGGCGGCCGCTTCCGTCTCACGCCGGAAGCCGTGGCCAACGACGGCTGGCTCGATGTGTGCATCATCAAAGGCAAGGGACCGGTGTCGCTGATGCGCCAGTCAATCCCCATCCTGATCTCGCGCTCAGTTCGCTTTTCTGATGTCGAGATGCTGCGCGTGCACCGGATGTCCGTGCAGGCAGCCGAAACCGTGCCTCTGCAGCTCGACGGCGAACTGGTCGGCAGCACACCGGTACTGTTCCAGATTGCACCCAAAGCACTCGAGGTCATCGTGCCGAAGAGCTTTGAATCAGACCTAATCGCCTAATCTCATGTGGGCACGCGCTCCTGGGAAGCGCGCTCGAGCCCACCAGAATCTCACGTCTACCTCGAATCTCACGTCTACATAGCCCACCAAAGTAGGAGACCACGGTGCAGAACGAACCGAACGTCCTTGAGATCGATCCACTTCTGGCCGCGAGCGGGAGCGTTGAGGCGCCCTGGATCGAGGTGCTCAAGGCTGCGGACGTGGTACGCATGGCCACGGAAAACGCGGTGGGAGACGTACCGGGGCAGCAGCAGCGATTGCCGTGGCGGGCGCCGGTACCGACCTCATTGCTGGTGATATCTCAGCTGTGCGATTCCGATACGACCGCCACCGTTGGTCAGTGGCTCGCCCGTTACTACCCGTCTGACCACATGGTCTACCTGATTCCGACATCGACCAGCACGAACTCATCCGTTCAGCCAATACCCATTTCCAAACTTTGCCAGTCGGAGGTGGTCGACGAGGACGCGTCGCTCTTGGTTCCGGGGCTGGCGGAGACCGATAACGTGCGCACCTTCGCCGGCTTGATGCAACTGACCCGCACGCTACGGGCTCCCGGGGGTTGTCCCTGGGATCGCGAGCAGACGCATGCGACGCTCAAGCCCTATCTCCTGGAAGAGACCTATGAGGTGTTGGACGCGTTGGACAGCGGCGAGCCGGCCCAATTGGCCGAGGAGATGGGCGACCTGCTCTATCAGATTGCCATCCACAGTCAGGTAGCCGCCGAGGCCGGCACCTTTACCATCGAGGACGTGATCGAAAACGTCGTTCGAAAGTTAATCGGCCGCCACCCACATGTGTTCGGCGACATGGAATTGGCGAGTTCTCAGGATGTGCGGCACGCCTGGGAATCCTTCAAGCAGAAGCAAAAGCCGAAACGGACCTCTGTGCTGGAGGAGATACCGAAGGGCTTGCCGGCACTGCCGCAATCCAATCTGATGCAGAAGCGCGCGGCCAGCGTGGGCTTTGAATGGCCAGCGGTGTCCGACGTGCTGGACAAGGTCGGGGAGGAGCTTCGTGAGTTGCGCGCCGAGATCGAGTCCGGCGCCAGGGACCGGCAGCGCGAGGAATTGGGAGATATTTTCTTCGCGCTGGTCAGTGTGGCTCGATACCTCAAGATTGATCCCGAAGAGGCTTTGCGCCTGGCCAATCGCAAGTTCGCGGGACGCTTCGGGCAGGTGGAAGCAGCCACAACCGAGCGCGGTCAAGCCCTACGCGACCTGTCTCCGGCAGAGCTGGATGCCCTCTGGAATCAGGCGAAGAGCGCGGAGAACCACGAACCGTAGCGGGGTCTCCCTGTACCGTCATGTCGGTTTGCCGTGTCCCTCAAGACCTTGGGCACACCGCGCAGACTGTTCTGCCGGGATCCGCGAACTCCCCGCATAATCCGGTGTGCACCGAAGCATGGTGTACGATTTAGGCAGCTAAATGCCGACTGGACGTCATCCTGACGCCAGATTTTGAGGGAGAATCACACATCATGGGACCTGTCATTACGGTCTTGGTGGCTGTGGTATGTCTCGGGCTAGGCGCTGCCGTCGCGTTTTACCTGACGCGCGGCAAAGCTACTGAGACTGCCGCCACCACCAGAGCCGATGCCGATCGCGTCGTTGTCGAGGCGCAGGCACAACAAAAGGAGATCGTCCTCGAGGCCAAGGACGAAGCCCATCGAATCCGCGCCGAAGCGGAACAAGAGGCGCGGGATCGACGCGCCGAAGTGCAGCGCATGGAACGCCGGATAGTCCAGAAAGAGGAGAATCTCGACCGTCGTTCCGAAGGCGTGGAGAAGCGCGAAAATCAACTGACTCAACGCGAAGAAGAGGTGGAGCAGCACCGAGGCAGAATCGACGAGCTGATCGAGGAGCAGCGCCGGGAGTTGGAGCGGGTAGCGGGCATGACCCGCGAAGAGGCGAGCGAGATGCTGATGCGTTCGATCGAGGTCGAGGTACGCGAGCAGGCGAATCGTATGACTCGCCAGATCGAAGCGCAAGCCAAAGAGGAAGCCGACGAGCGCGCGCGCCGCATCATCGTCTCGGCTATCGGGCGCTGGGCCTCCGACCAGGTGTCGGAGTCGTCTGTTTCCGTGGTACCGCTGCCCGGCGAGGAGATGAAAGGGAGAATCATCGGTCGCGAGGGCCGCAATATCCGCGCACTGGAAATGGCGACCGGCGTCGATTTGATCATCGACGACACGCCTGAGGCTGTCATTCTTTCCGGTTTCGACCCGGTACGACGCGAGATCGCACGCCAGGCACTGGGCAAGCTGATCCAAGACGGCCGAATTCACCCGGCTCGCATCGAGGAAATGGTGGACAAGGCACGCGCGGACGTGGAAACCGTCATCAAGGAGGAGGGCGAGCGCGCCGCTTTTGAGGCGGGCGTGCACGGTCTCAACCCTGACCTGCTCAAGTCCCTGGGCCGCTTGCACTTCCGCTTCAGCATGGGTCAGAACGTGCTGAAGCACTCAGTCGAGACCGCACATCTGTGCGCGATCATGGCCGCGGAATTAGGCGCCGATGTCAACATAGCGCGCCGGGGAGGCTTACTGCACGATATCGGCAAGGGCGTCTCGCACGAGGTGGAAGGGCCGCACGCGCTGATCGGCGCGGATATCGCCAAACGACTGGGCCAACCGCCCAAGGTGGTGCATGCTATCGCCGCACATCACTTTGAGGAGGAGCCGCAGACCGTTGAGGCCTTCCTGGTGCAGGCAGCGGACGCCATATCGGGCGCTCGACCTGGGGCGCGACGCGACACGCTGGAGAGCTACATCAAGCGGCTCGAAGCGCTGGAAAACATTGCCAACTCGTTTGAGGGTGTCGAGAAGAGCTTCGCGATTCAAGCGGGGCGCGAGGTGCGCATCGTGGTCAAGCCCGAAGATGTGGACGATCTGGCCGCGGCTCGAATGGCGCGCGACATCGTCAACAAGATCGAAGAGACGCTGGAGTATCCTGGCCAGATCAAGGTCATGGTGATCCGCGAGAAACGCGTCGTCGACTACGCCAAGTAGTGCGTATTCTCTTTATCGGGGACATTTACGGAAAGCCGGGCCGCAGGGCGGTCCGGCACTTCCTGCCTCGGCTGCGCGAAGAGCATCACCCAGATGTGGTGGTGGCCAACGGCGAAAATATGGCCGGTGGCGCCGGCATTACCCGAGATACCGCCAGCGAAATGTTCCGCCTGGGTGTCGCGGTGTTGACCACCGGCAATCATGTGTGGGATGCCCGCGAGGCGATTGAGTACATCCCAACCGAGCCGCGCATCCTTCGCCCGCTGAACTACCCGCCAGGCACGCCCGGCAAGGGCTGGGTGGAGGTTGAGGTGGGCGGCGAAACGCTGACCGTCATCAACGTCCAGGGACGGGTCTTCATGCGGCAATTGGACGATCCGTTTCGCGGCATGGACGCGCTCCTCGCCGATCTCGGACCGAAGACACACATTCTGGTGGACCTCCACGCGGAGGCCACCGGCGAAAAGCAAGCATTGGCGGCCTATCTCGATGGACGGGTCAGCGCGGTAGTCGGCACTCATACGCACGTCCCCACCGCGGACGCTCATGTCCTGAGCGGAGGCACCGCGTACATCTCGGATGTCGGCATGGTGGGGCCGCGCGACTCGATTATCGGCAGCGATGCTGAGTCGGTCATCGCACGATACCTGACGCAGATGTATCACCGGCACGAGGTAGCCAAGGGCCCGATCATGTTCAACGCGGTCCTCATCGATCTGGAGCCGTCGGGCCGAGCGGCCGGCATTCAGTTGGTACAGGACTTGCTTCCCGCTTGAGACACGAGCGCAGAGCGAGAATGCCGCAGCGTTTACCGATGCTTCCGAAGTGGGTGTAAAATGAGCTGCGTATTCGCAGAATCGAGGTCCAGTGGTTATGATGATCCCCGTCGTCGTTGAGAGCGTTCGTATGAACCTGGCCAATGGTCAGCGGGTAGTCATTCTGAAGGACGAGAAGCTGGACCGCTATCTGCTCATCTGGGTGGGCATGAATGAATCGCAAGCGATAGCCCTCGAACTGGAGCACGAAAAGGCGCCGCGCCCCTTAACCGCCGACCTGCTGAAATCAATTATCGAAGAGCTTGGGGCGCGCGTCACCGAGGTGAGCGTTACCGATCTGAGCGACGATGTCTATTTCGCCAAAGTCGGCATGGTCAACGCGCAGGACGAGGCGCTCAGCATCGATTCGCGCCCCAGTGATGCGATCGCCCTAGCGGTGCGCTTCGAAGCCCCAATTTACGTCGAAGAATCCATCCTGGATCAGGCGTCGATTACCCTGCCCGCCGAGCAGGACGACCGCCTTGAGGTCTATCGCGACTTCGTGAACCAGCTCTTCGAAGGTGGTATGGATCTCGAAGAGGGGGAGCGGCGGCCAGACGCATAACATGTCAGATCAATCTGCCGGGCAGGAGCGCATGCTGAAGCAACTCATCAGCACCTTCCGATGCCACGTATGCCGTCAGAGCTTTGAGCACGAGCGGGTACGCGTCGCTGCGAGGGACGAGTCCTTATGGGTGGTGAGCGTCCGCTGTGGCCTGTGTCGCAACCAACAGGTCTTTCTGGTCCAGCATCGAGAGCGCCGAACGGAGTCGTTGCTGCTGGACCTTTCTGAGCAAGAACAGGAACAGTTTGCCGCCATGACACCGGTCACCGGTAATCACGTGCTCGACATGCACGACTTCTTGAAGACCTTCGACGGCGACTTCACGGGGCTGTTTGCCAGAGAGCGTTAGCGATTCGACCGGCGCTGGCGGGCCCGCGCGCGTGTTGCGCTATCTTCCGGCTCAAACGATGAGTCCCAGGTGAGTTCCACGGTGCCGATCACCACCCGCGTACCTTCGGTTGCCCCGGCCCGCTGCAGGGCGTTGAGCACACCCATCTGTTTGAGACGCCGCTGGAGTCGATAGAGCGCCTCGTCCGATTCCAAATCGGTCATGATGGCCAGTCGTTCCGCGGTTTCTCCATGAACATAGAGCGTTTTGCGCTGACGCTCGATCTCGAAGTGGTCCGGCGGAGGTTTGATGAAGAGAACCGGCGCCTCGTCGGATGTATCCTCGGCCTGCTCGCGGCGCGCTTCGAGCAGCATCTGTGCGATGCGATAGGTGAGCTGATCGATACCCTCGCGAGCGATGGCGGACACCGCGAAGCTCTGGTAGCCCAGCGTGTGCAATGCTTCCTGTAACGCCTCCCACCGGTCGCGCGCCACAGGAAGATCAATCTTATTCACGACCACGATCTGTGGCTTCCGCAGCAGCCCCGCCTCGTACTCGGCCAGTTCGTGGTTGACCTGCTCGAAGTCGAGCATCGGATTCTCGGCGCCGCCATCGATCACATGAACTAATACCAACGTGCGTTCGATGTGGCGCAGGAATTCATGGCCGAGGCCCACACCGTCATGCGCACCCTCGATCAGGCCGGGGATGTCCGCCGCCACAAACTCCGAATCGCCCACATCAACCACCCCAAGGTTGGGAACCAGCGTCGTGAAGGGATAGTCCGCGATCTTGGGTCGCGCCGCGCTCCACACCGACAGCAGCGTGGATTTGCCGGCGTTGGGCAGCCCGATAATTCCCACATCCGCGATAACCTTGAGCTCCAGGTCGAGCCAGCGCTCCTGGCCGGGCTCACCCTTCTCGGCAAAGCCCGGGGCTTGATTGGTGGACGACTTAAAGTGGACATTGCCGAGGCCGCCCTTCCCCCCCCGGCAAATGAGCAGGGTCTGGCCGTGCTCGGTCAGGTCACCCAGCAGCTCACCGCTGTCAGCGTCTCGCACGATGGTGCCAATCGGCACAGCGACGATCATTTCCTGTCCCTGGCGTCCATGCATGCGAGTCGATCCGCCCGCCTGGCCGTCTTCGCCGTTAAAGCGGCGCCGTCGCTTAAACGGAAACAACGTGTTCAGCCCCCGGTCGGCGCGGAGCAGAAGGTCGCCACCGTGGCCACCGTCTCCACCGTCCGGGCCGCCCAGCGGCACGTATTTCTCACGGTGGAAGTGCATCGCGCCCTTACCACCGTTGCCCCCGCGCACATAGATGCGCGCTTCGTCAAGAAACGTATGCATGTGCTCGCCCCACAAACGGCGTATGACTGGCCAGAACGATGTTGGGCAGCTCGTCCCGTATTCGATCCATGAAAGCCTGGATTCCCATGCCCCGTTCCGGCGGGAAACCGACGCGTTCCTGCAGCAGTTCTCGGTCCATGTTCAGCGCGCGCATCTGCACCATCTGTACCTCGCTTCGGCGGAAGAACGACAGCAGCGCGTCCGCTTCCGACGGGCAGTCGTTAAACCCGGGATAGATCAATAGATTAATAGAGGTGTGGAGGCCCTGCCGGCGGGCCAGCCGAAGACACTCTTCCATATCGGGCAAGCCGTAATTCCGTGGGCCGTAGTAGGCGGTATGGTTGCGGTTGACCGCCGAGAACATGCTGACTCGGACGCTATCGAGACCGACGTCGACCAGGTGCTGTAACGCTCGCGGATTGCTGCCGTTGGTGTTGATGTGGAACTGACCGCGCGGAGTCTCCTGCCGAACCTGTTGGACGGCGCGCGCGATCAGCCGAGCACGCAGCAGTGGCTCCCCTTCACACCCCTGCCCGAAGCTCACCATTGGCTCGGGTGCCAGCCGCATGTGCGGCACGGCGAGTGAGACAATTTCCTCGACAGTCGGCGTGAAATTGATGCGATCGTGAGGAGCGGTGATATCGTCCAACTGTTCGGAGATGCAGCCGACGCACGTCGCGTTGCAGGCCACCGAGACCGCGATGGCCATCTCGTCGCGGCCATAAAACAGATTCTGCGCCGTATAGCAGCCATACACCGTGGCGCAATGGGCATGATGGGCCAGCAGGCGATTGGCCGGCTCGGCTGCCTGGCGGTCGCGCACCAACTCCGGAAGGTCGGTCGTGTTGTGCGTTCCCGGATCCCAGGCCCCGCCCGGATCAAGCGGGAGCGCGGCAGCAAAAAGCTTCCCATGCAGACTCGCTACCGCCGTGTAGCCGAAGAGCGGCACATGATCTGCTCCCGGCTCCTTGTGGTAAGCCGGAGTGAGCAACCGAGTGTAGCCGGTGGGTAGGAGAGTCGCTACTGGGCGCGCCCCGACCAGGGGGTGGAGAACCGCGTTACCCGCCCCGTCGCGCCCCAGCGCCTGGCATCCGGGCATCAAAGCTGTAGTGGCGCCCTCGGGCAGCGGAATCATCCGCCCCAGCGGAACAGAAAAAAGACCGCTCGCTCCCAGGGCCTGCAGCGCGCGATCTTCGTGCAACTCACCGTCATCGGTGGCGTACACCATCCGCCATCGATAGGTACTTGATCTCACCCGCTATTGTATCAACGTTATGTTGGGTGCGCCGCGAAGTACGCCACGGCGCGCCTGGCTCCGTCTTCGACGTTGCGCGGCACACCCGCCATGGTGAGTTCATGCGCGGCAAACCAGCGGAATCCTGCCTCTTCCCAGCGACTTCGTGCACGCTCGTCCTGAGCACAACTGTCTGGTACTCTGGCAAAATAGGTAAAGTCGATGTGCTGATGAAACAGATTAATATCTTCGACCAGGATAAACGCCGGCTGGGGCACCACCAGGCATTCCATTTCAGCCGTCAGCTCGGCCGCCTGCTGCTCGCTGTGCAGCACCAGATTCAGTCCGGTTTCCTCTTCGATCTCGCGCCGCGCCGCCTCGTGGGGCAGTTCGTCGCGCTCAAGGTGGCCACCGGGCGGCAGCCAGAGTTGCTGCTTGGCATGCAGATGGAGCAAGACGCTGCCCGCGTACACCGGATAGGTGGTTGCTGTAAAGTGTCGGGTAATCTCAGTCATCGCTTGGCGCCACACGGGCCCTGCTATTCTAACGAGACGGTGTGAGGAATCCAGCACGGTGAGCACACTACATGGATGATCAACAGATTCCAGATGTTTTTTGGGAAGCGCTGAACAACCTGTCGTTCGCCGGCCTGCCGCCAGGGCCGGACGAGGTCGATTGGCGTCCGTTGTTGCCGTCGGGCTTGACCGATGTGCTCGAGGTCGCCGATTCCACTCTCTCCTTCGGTCGCATGGTGCATCTGGTCGGCGATCCGGCCTCGCCCAGCGTGGCCTACACCCACGTTATCGTCCAGCACGGCCTGCTCGGCATTCGCGTCTACTTCCCGGCACGGTCGGTACCCGGCGCAGTCGGCATTCCGGCCTACGGGGTAGGGTTCCGCGACCTGCCGCAGGTGCGCCGTATGTACGAGGTCCAGCACGTGCTGGACCGGCTCCACGATGTGTCCGACGTGCGGACCGCCTACGGCCAGGCCGTCTCCGCCGCCACCGTAAAACAGGCCATGCGTGGCCTGTCGGGTCTGGCCGCCTTCGAGGCCATGCCCTTCGCGCTCTTCCCCCTGCAGGCGGCGTAACGCTACAATCGAGGACCATGCACCTGTAGCTCAGCGGATAGAGCACCGGTCTTCGGAACCGGGTGCCGGGGGTTCGAATCCCTCCAGGTGCGCCATTTTCTCGCCTGCTGGCTGCGGCATTGAATGGAGCGTTTCACCGCTCCCGGCAAGGAATCCGGGCCAGAACGCCGGATCGTCTCTTCGCCCACCCGGAACGTTCGTGCCCCGGCACGTGTAGTCATGTCAGCTTCGACTGCCGGCATGATTTTGGCGCGCAAGTCGGGGGAAAAGGCTCGCTTACCTTCGGCCAGCCGATCCCCCGACTATTGAGTCCATCGCTCTGGGCGGAGCCACGATGCTGCGCAGGATACGGAATGGGCAGTTGAGACCGTGCGCGCCCTAGCGCAGGGCTACGCGCGCCTCCTGACCGCTGACCAGTACCACTCCGAGGCGAAAGGGTCCCGTTCCCTGGTACCGGACAGTGAAGCGATACCGCGGACTGGCGTGTACCGGGATGAGCGACCGGTTCAGCGGCCGGTTGCCGCCATACACGCGGAAGCCCACCACGCCTGCTCTGGTCCGCATCTGCCATTGGACGGTGATCTGCCGCCCGGCACGATGCACTGTGCCGGAGGCGACATGACCGCAGTCCCCACCCCGCTACGATTGGCTGCAGTTTGGGGCGATGCGGCGCACAGCAACAACAACCATCGTGAACATGTGATCACTCGCGCCAGCCTGCCGCGCATGCACCTTCTCTTCCGGGTGGCGTTGCCCGCGATATCGAACGGCGCCGCGGTGTATCGGCACCACGTTCATACGCAGCGGGGCGTTCTCGACCTAGTGTTCCTGAGCACCATCGAGGGGGACACCATGGCGCTGGACGCGCAGACCGGGGCGACAGTCTGGTCGCACCGCTACCGCAATGTTCCCTGTTCGCGCACGGATAGCCTGGCCTGCGAGGCCCACACCACGCCCGCCATCGCCCGAACCGTCACTTTGTCTATGCCTACGCCGTGGATGGACGAGTCCACAAGTTTGCCACGAGCACGGGCGCGGAAACCACCACTGGCGGATGGCCGGAGACGGCCACGACAACGCCCTCGCAGGAGAAAAGTGCCGGCGCCCTCACCATCGCGGTGTCGCACGGCAACATCCACCTCTACGTTAAGAATGGAGGCTACTCCAGCGACAGCGGTGACTACCAGGGCCACCTTACCACCATCAACCTCCGAACCGGGGGCGGCATGTGTTCAACATGCTGTGTAGCGAACGGGTCGACATCCATTTCCAGCAGGGTATGGAGCCGGACTGCCCAGCCACGCAGGCAGCGGTCTGGGCGCGTACCGGCGTGGTGTACGATGCCTCGTTCGGTCGTCTCTTTGCCGTCACCGGTGATGGGCCGTTCCGGCCGCCCGACCCGACCCTGCGCGGGAGCGACTGCCCTGCGGGGACGCTCGATTGGGGGGACAGTGTGGCTGCCCTCAATCGGGGCGGAACCGGCCATGGCGCGCTGCCGCTCGACACCTTCACACCGAAGAACCAGCAGTTCCTGAATACATCGGATGCCGATCTGGGCGGCGTATCGCCGGTGATCCTGCCGGGCACTCGGCAGTATCGTCATCTGGGGCCCCAGGCCGGCAAGCAGTTTCCCAGCCATCCGGGAGATTCGGTGTGCCCCTGTCGCGGCCCACTCTACCTGTAGGAGGAATCGCCGCACTATCAGCTCACGAGAGCTACAGCCGATGCCGCTCCACCTCAGTCCGACGGCACGAAAAAGGGGCCCGCGGCAATGCCGCGGGCCCCTTTGTGCTTTCGGTTACCGATGGATTACATTCCCGTGCAAGCCGATGCTGGGATGCCATTGCACAGGTCGGCTCTGGTCACATACCCGTCCTTGTACATGGTATGGACGACCATCTTGATGTTGGCCTTGGTGACAACCGTAATCTTATCGATCTTGGTCGGAGTTGCACCGGCGCCGGTGGCGGTGGTCTTGGGCTCGTGGACTCTCTTGTGCTGCAGGAACAGGGTGGTCCAATGCGCGGCGGCCTCGGCCTCAAGATGCACCGGCTTGTAGATGCTCATACCCTGGTTGCCCAGCAGAATTTGCTGCAGACCAGGAGTCGTCGCATCCTGACCGGTGATGGGCACTTTACCGTTTAAATTCTGCGCCTTGAGCGCGGTCACCGCTGCACCGGCCATGCCGTCGTTGGCGGCCAGCACACCGTTCACCTTGTTGTTCAGCTTGTTCAACGCCGACTGCATCTCCTTCAACGCGGTGGCAGCGTCCCAGTTCGGCGTGAAGATCGAGTAGCCGAGCTTGTAATACCCGCTGTTGATCAACGGCTGCAACACCGACATGGCGCCGGCGTGGAACAGATGGGCGTTGTTATCGCTGGCGGCCCCAGCAAGCTCGACCAGGGTACCGCCCTTGGCCACGTGCAACTTCAAGTATTTTCCCTGAGCCACGCCAACGGCGTAGTTGTCGAACGATACGTAGGCATCTTCCCGAGCGCCGGTAATCAGGCGATCATAGGCAATCACCGGAACGCGAGGGCTGTTGTTATGCGCTACGCGTACAATCTGGGCGGCCTGTCCGGCATCGACCGGCACATCAACCAGGACCTTGACTCCGTTCGTCAGGTCCGACTGCGCCTGATTTTGCTGGGTAGTCTGCGCCGCCTTGGCATCGGTGACGATGACCTGGATGTACGGCAGGACTTTGTGGACTGCCTTCTTGAAGGCCGCTTCGTCGAGCTTCCAGCGAGCCGACGTGGTGAAGTCGGACATCAGGAAGCCGACCTTGCCGCGGATCGGCGCCTGGGACTGGCCGGCGGAATGAGCGGCGAATACATGGCTGGACACCGGGACTGACCCCATCGCCACCACCGCGAACGCGGCTGCGGCTACGGGTACGAGACGCCTGGACTTCTTCAATACTTCCTCCTCCGATTGTTCTGCACGCATGCTGCAATACTCAGGATGCTGTGTAGAGCCTAGCATAGTGAAAAATTCTCTGGTCGTCAAGCACGTAATCGTAGACGACTGAACGGTAAGTCACTCCACCGCTTGCCCACCACATCCACGGCGATCGCCGCCAGCAGAATGCCGCCCTTAATCACATAGACATAGTACGGATCGGTCGCCATCAAATTCAGGCCACTATCCAGACTGGCAATGACCAGCCCGCCCAGCAACACCGCCCACACTGTTCCCTTCCCGCCCGTGAGACTCACACCACCAATAACCGCGATTGAGATCACGTCCAGCAGCAGGTCCGGTCCGGCGGTAGTGGTCGATCCCGCGGCCGCATACCCAACCAGCATTACCCCGGCAACACCGGCCAGCATGCCTGAGATACCGAATACGATCCAGCGCACCGCGGTAGTGTTGATACCGGCACGTCGCGCTGCTTCCAGGTTGCCGCCAACTGCAAAGATGTGCCGGCCAAACGGAAGGCGCGCGGAAAAAAACCAGAAGACGAGGGTCAGGATCGCCAGCATCGCCAGGGCGGCCGGAACTCCACGATAGTTGTTCAAGGTAGCGACCACCACCACACCCGCCACAGCCAGGGCCACAGCGCCCCCAATGGTTTTCACCATCCCAGCGGGCGGCAGACCGGCGCGGGCGCGCACACGATGCTTGTTGAGCCCCAGCAACAGGTAGACTACCACCACCGCGGCCAGAATAACCCAACTCACTGCCTTGGGTACGTTTGCGGTACCGATGCCGGTGATGGTCGAATCGAACACGTTGACCGTGGAGCCGCCCAGAATGTGGAAGGCGATGCCCTCGAACACCAGGAACCCGCCCAGCGTGACCACGAAGGACGGCATACGCAGCCAGGCAATCAAGAACCCTTGCAGCAACCCGCAAATGGTGCAGATAACCACCGTAAGGAGGATAGCAGTGCCTGCCGAGTAGTGGTCTAGCCCGGAAAAGCTTGAGGCCAGTGCCACGGCGAGCAGGGTCAGATAGCCCAACGACAGGTCAATCTCACCCAGCAGCAGGACAAACACCACACCGATCGCCAACACCGCCTCGTATGAGAACTCTTGAGCCATCTCATACAGATTGCGTGCGCCGATAAAGTGTCCCGCGGTTTGAGAATCAAAGTAGATCCAGATGATGATGAGTCCAACATAGATCGGGACGGTCGTCAGTAACTTGTCCCAGCTGAGTTGCAGTCCACCAAAGCGCCGGACGCTGACCGCCGTTGCCGAGCCATCCGGGGCAATTTCCGGTACCGCCGCGTTCGTACTCTCGCTCTCCGTCGAAGTCGTCGTCATACTTGCCTCCTCTACGCCCTGGCCGGCTCGTCGAAGGTGCGTGCCCCAGTGATGGCGCCTACTACATCTTCAGGGGTCGACTCGCTCATCTTCAGCGTCGCCACCCGGCGACCCAGCCGCATCACGATTGCGCGGTCCGCAACCTGAAAGACATCAACCATGTTATGGGTGATTACCACCACGCTCAATCCCCGTTCTCGAAGGCGATCGATGAGATCCAGCACCTGGCGAGTCTGAGCCACGCCCAGTGCCGCCGTCGGTTCGTCGAGAATCACCACCTGGGGCGACCAGAGCACCGCCTTGGCCACTGCCACGCTCTGGCGCTGCCCGCCAGAGAGCGCCGCCACGCTATTGCGGACCGAGGGGATATTAATGCGCAAGGTCGAGAGCGCCTCAGCGGCGCGAGCCTCCATGGCCTCCTCCGAAATTGTGCGGAAGACTCCCGGGATCCAGGTTCGCACTCGCTCACGCCCCAGGAAAAGGTTAGCCACCACATCCAGGTTGTCGCACAGGGCGAGATCCTGATAGACAGTTTCAATGCCGGCCCGCGTAGCGTCGCTCGGCGTGCGAAAGTGCTGGGGTCTGCCCTGAAGAAGAATCTCTCCCTCATCCGGTACATAGGTGCCGGCGATGCACTTGATCAAGGTCGATTTGCCGGCGCCATTGTCACCCAGGAGTGCCGTCACCTCTCCCGCTCGGGCATCGAAGTCCACACCGCGCAAAGCATGCACCGCCCCGAAACTCTTGACGATGCCGCGCACTTCCAGCAATGGGCTTCCCGGTGGCGGCAAACCCTCCGCCCTTGACGATGTATCCTCGGCAATTTGCACCGTGTCCGCTCCTCCTGCACCATGCCTCGCTGCCCCGCAGAGGAGCAGCGCCGGGGAGATGCTAACTGGGGATGTCCCATTGCCGTAACCGGCTCCAAAGATTCGACGGAACCAGGCGCACTGGGAAGTAGCCCGTATTGTACATGGTTCATGGTGGCGACAGGGCAGACCGGAAGCTATAACGTGGAACGACGCCGAATCGACGGCCACGGTCACGGGATCTGAACCGTTCTCGAAATCCTTTCGAGAGCCGAACTCACCCCTCGTTGCCCGAAAGCGCTTGAAGCTCAGTCGGCGGCGCAATTACTCCACGTGCTCTTGAGGGCGCCGCTGCGCCTGCATCGTCTCGACTCTCGACCGCGGTGAAGGATGTAGATGCTCTCTGGTTCCAGGGTGGTGGCTGAATCGGTCTCGGCCCTTGCAATAGACTGGACTCGACTGTGTCTTCTTTGTAGGTACATCGTGGAGGAGGTACTAATCAGAACTCGCGTGCAAAGATGGGGAAATAGGCTTGCCATCCGGATTCCCAAGACGTTTGCAGGGGAGGCCGGGCTGGAGAAGAACACCCCGGTCCACCTGTCGCTGGCTGATGGCAAAGTGGTGCTCGAGCCGGTCGCGGAGCACGGCTTTACGCTCGATCAGCTTCTGGCGAACGTTACGGAGGAGAATCTCCACCATGAAGTCGACACGGGTCCTTCGCTGGGGAACGAGACATGGTAAGCCGCGACGAGTCAGTCCCTGATCGAGGCGATGCTGTCTGGATTACGCTGAATCCAAGCGAGGGCGAGGATCACGGCGATGCCGCCGCTCTGCTTTCTCCCCTCACGTCCGCACCCGAGACGGTCAAATAGCCGACCAATCCAATGATCAAGATCGTCAAGATCGGTGCGACCTTTTGGTCACCTAGCCCGAGACCACCCAGATACGGCTTCCCTAACCAGTCCGCAAATGAAGCGCCGAGCGGCCGGGTCACAACATACGCAAACCAGAAGGCGACAATCTCATTCAGCCCAAAACGCCAATACGCCAGAGCCGGTAGGGCAAACAATACCACGAAGAGCACCAGCGACGGAAAGTATCCTAAGCCGAGGGTTGAAGCGGTCATATCTCCGGCAGCGGTACCAAGTGCAAACGTAGCGATCACGGTCGACCAGTAAAACAGCTCGCGACGACCAGCACAGACGCTGTGGATCGACAGGGTTTTCTCAGTCGCATACCAGGTCGTGAAGATAATGGCCAGAGCGCATGCAAAGAACACAGTTGATACCAGATACGGGATACCCATCACCACGTGTGTTACATCTGCCGCCATCGTGCCGAATACGGCGACCATGACGACCGCTAACCAGTAGATCCAAGCTACATATTGACGCAACCAGAGCTGTAGCAGCAACGCAACAGCCAGGCCAAGACACCCGAGAACTACCGCAATATATGGATTGATCTGGAATACGAGAAAGTCCGATGTTGACTCGCCCATGGCGGTCGACAGCAACTTCACGATCCAGAAGTAGGCGGTGATCTCCGGAACCTTCAGAAGCGGGCGTATGGCGCGCTGCGCAGGATGAGACGCTCTATCGGGCGTTGGCATATGGGTAATGGGGGGAAGACAGAAAACGGCCCGGCGCAATGCCGGGCCACCTTCTGGAGTCCTGTCTTCCCTATGTGGCAGTAAACGTCGTCTTGGTGGAGTAGTGAGGGTTTTTCGCCATGGTCTGGCCTTCCACGATCACTTTGTGATTCCGGCCCACCGTCTTGTGCTTGGCCACCAGGTAGGTTATGTGCGCCCAGCCTTTGGGACCGGTCCTCGCCTTCTGCTGGACGTGGGTGCGGTTGGGGAACAACAAACTGGTGAGGATGGGGGTATGCGCCGAGCTATGGACCCAAACCGTGACCTTCCGCCCCGGCGACTGCACTCGCGGATCAACCGACACGTCAATGCGGCTGAACAGGATCCTGTACGACTTTGATGTGCTCGTGCCGTTGTCGGTTTTGACCATGATGGTGGCGATTGTTTTGCTGTGGGCGATTTTACTCGCTCCCTGCTTGTACCGGTACACGGCCTCACCCGCCGCATTGGTGGTCATCTTGGCTGACTGATGATCGCCATTGGGATAGTTGACTCGAATGTGGAGCACCGTATTTGGACTCGAACTCAGCTTGACGATCTGTTGAGACCCGGGAGCAACCTTCTGCTTGACCTGCAGAGTAACAGTTGCAGGGATTTTTCCGGCCGGCGCCGACGTTGCTGTAGCCGTCTGCTGTGGCCCGGGTGGAAGCGTTCCGGTCGGTGTGGGCTGAGCCGTTGACGGCCCCGTTCCGGTGACTGTTGGCTGTGCTGTTCCGGACACCGCCGGCTGCGGCGTCGCCGGTACAGTCTGGGTCACGGTCGGCTGCGCCGTCGCCGGTACCGTTCCCGTCTCCGTGGCCTGCGCCGGTACCGTTCCCGTCGCTGTGAGCTGCGCGGTTCCAGACGCCGTTCGGGTCGCCGTCGGCTGTACTACTGGCGTTGAAGTGACTGGTATCGGGGTTCTCAAAACCAGCGCCGTCGGCGTCGGACCGGAGTTCGCCGGCTGACCCGTCGCTACCGGCAATCCGGGGGTGGCTGTTCCCGGCTGTGGCGTCTTCTCCGGCGCAGCGGCAGCGTTCCCGAGGGTAATGGTCCCATCCCCCAGGTACCCAAGGTTTGCCACCGTCCCTTCCACTTGACTGGTTCCAAACCCTGCCGCGTGCACCGCTCTAATAGCAGAATCGACCGTCGTACCTGGATTATCCATGAACTTGAAGAATTCGGCGCCCGCGATGAAGTTGTCGGTCGAGGTCGCCTCCCTATCCCAACTCACCAGCACTCCGGCGCCCTTGGCGGCCAGCGCGTTCCAAAATCGGGGGGAACTCAACAGATTACAGCCGTTCAGGAACACCAGAGAATGGGCCGGAAACTGGCCTTCATACTGGCTGATAAAGGACGACGTAATACCGTAGTACTTCTGGCTTGACCCAGAAACGCCGATAAGGATGACCGTGCCATTTCGTAGCAGCGGACCGACGTTAGGATCAGTACCCTCCAACTCTCCCGAGGCCACGATTCCCTCACCGCCGGCGGCGACTCCAGCGTGGGTCTGCATATAGGCCACGTTGTACTGGGAGAGGGTGGTCAGCGCTGTGAGCGTTACCTGCGTATCGTACAGTTGATCAACGCGGTATCCGGCCGATTGGAGATCGCCGACTTCGGCATCGCCGGCCTGCGGACCCAGTCCTAACTGTGATGCAAACGGCTCCATCACCACTGCTCGGGCCGGGCCAGCGGGAGCGCCCTGGCGAGAGAGCAGTTGCAGGTGGGGATGGAGAAGGGCCAGAGGTAGCCGTACCCGACTGAAGGTACTCGGTAGTATGGCAGCGCGCGATCCGTCTCGGAAGCGAATGTCCACCGTCCGGCCATCATCCCCTCGGACTGCCGATCGTACGGACGCCTGATGGCGGAGCCAGCCGAGCACGCGGCTCATGGACTGGTGTCCCAGACGCATCGAAGCTATGCCGAGCACGTTCCCATCCTGGGCGGCAAACGACGCCGAGGCAGCCCCTCGGGGGATGCCAACCAGGCCGGCGACGACTAGAACCAAAAGCAAAACTGGGCGAAGCATGCGTGACATGTATCTATTCCATCCCCATCAAAGTCAAAGTATCGACGATAGTAGTTTACTCTGCGTTGTGATGAAACCACGGAAAACGATTCCGGCAACTGATGTTGACTCGGACATGAATGTGGCGAGGCACAAAGTCTCCCCACTTGGCGCTTGCAAGCCATTACCCTGCCGGCTCATCGCCCCACAGGATATTCATGGTGTCCTCGTAGCTCTGGCGGACCTGATCGTAGAGCCGGGCGTTTTCGATGCAGAGCGCAGCTAGTTCGGCCACGGCTATCAGGAAGTGCATCTCCGGATCGGTGAAGGTGCGGCGCTCCTGGCTGTAGACACGGAGCACGCCGATGGGCCGGTTGTGGGCGATCAAGGGGACGCTGGCGACGGCGTGGATGCCTTCGCGGGCGGCCTCCTCGGGGTATTGAAAACTTGTATCAGCGGTGACATCGGCCAGATGCGTGGCTCGGCCCGAGAGAATCTCTCGGTCGACGGGGCTCCGCGCTACCTCGACCGGTCCCTTGTTGAGATACGCGTCGCTCAGGCCGAACACAGCCTGCATCTCCAGGCGCTGGCCTTCCTTAATGTTCGAGTTTGAGGAGGGCGAAAGCGGCATCGCTATCGCAGCTGAAAAACATTATCGGCTGGTGCCGCCGGAGCAGGTGACGGACATCGATCTGAGCACGTATCGAGGACGGCCTCTGTAGGTTCGTCCGCCATCGTTCGCGGACGACGCGACGTCTCGACCGTCGACCGAGAGTATACTGCCAGCGAGACCATGTAATGGAGTGCCGTCTCATTCGCTGTGAATCGTGGCCGTAAAGAGCCTGTGCACCTTGGGCGAAAACGAACGGTGGCCTCGCAGGCATATCTGCCGCCCGCCGGACCTGCCAACCCGATTGGTGTTTGGAGTCAGCGGCGAGATAGTTCTGGTGGGGTACAGGCTGCGGAACGACGCTGAGAGGCGCAGGGACCGAGAGAGTGCCTACGGGTCTCGTGGGACACCTATCGCACGCCGAATCCACCAACGGCGCAAGGCGACGCCCGACCACACCAGTTCGACCACGCCAAATGGGTAGGCCCCTTGTAGAAAGCCGTAGACGGAGGATGCCAGGCACGCGCCGGCGAATGCCAGCACGAATCCCGGTGCGCGCCCTTCAAGAGCATAGAACACGAGCATGGCGGTTACCGCCATAGCACCGAAAAGCGTCAGCGAATTCGTATCAACCCCATCACAGCTCACACCCTTCATCACTACACCCGCAACCGCCTCCCCCACGTCGAGCCCCCTCCAGCGCTTCACGAGCCTCCGGCACGATCCAGTACAGCAGCGCCAGCGCAGCCACGGCGTCGGCCCACCACAAGCCAAACAGGGTATTGAGCGCCACGCCCACCAACAACGCGCCAGCCATTTGTGCACAGGTGAGGCTACAGGCGGCATCGCCACGAAGAGCGCGGCTGTTGATCTTGGCGGCAATAGACCGCTTCCGCCAGACCAGCCAGGGCATGATGATCAGCGCGGCAATGGCAAGCCCGATGCCCGCCAGGGAGCCTTCCGGTTTGGCGTGAGCAAGCAAGCTCAGGATCGATGTTGCAGCGATGTAGATGCACAGGAGCACCAGGGCGACTCCGGTGATCCAGGCAGCCCGATTCTCGGCACGCTCCACGCGCGCCAGCGAGCCGCGCCGGGCTTCAACCGTAAGACGCCACAGCAGGGCGCCACCGCTGACCAGCTCGATCACGCTGTCGAGACCAAAGGCGGTCAGTACGACACTTCGTGCCACAAGGCCGGCGGCGATAGCGATAGCCGCCTCCACGATCATCCAGACGACCGTGATGATCTCGACGTTCACGCCGGCTCGAACGTCGGCAGCTCGCCTCATCGGAACTAGGGATGGCGGCGTACTCATGTCCTACCTCCCGAACGTCCCAACCATGGAACGCTCGCTTATATCGACGCACACGGTTGTGTTCAGCATAACGTTAAGCGCTCCACGCAGACAGATTCCCAGGAAAGTCCACCACTTCAAGAACGATGACCACTCCCTCCACACCCTGTCCGCGAAGAGATGATGGAACTACCAGCGCGGTTGAATAGATGCGAAGGAGTCTGCCCCGCCAGGGCGATATCAGAAAGTGCGAGCCATGGAAGCGGAACCGTGCCCGCGAAGGAATGGAGGCGAGGACGCTTGACGGCTGATTGCGCGGAATCACGCATGGTTGAGCGAGAAGTGAATCCGAACTGGGGTCGAGGCATACAGCTGCAAACTGGCGCATGGATGTTAGGAAGCCGCTCAACCCGTCCAACCTCTGTTGAAGGTCCTCTCCATACCTGCTGCTCGGGTTCAGGCCATCGACGGAAGGCGAATTATACGGGCCGTCTGGCAGGGTCAAGCTCTTGAGCAGGACACCCGCCGTTGCCCTGAGTCCGCTATTCCTTGTCCCTGTCGCTCCTTGCGACCGCCCTGCCGCGGATGCAAGCGTCACGGTCAGAACCACCAGGCCCGCGAGGATTTTCCGCATCATCCTTTTCTGTCCCATTCTTTACCCGGCCGGCTCATCGCCCCACAGGATATTCATGGTGTCCTCGTAGCTCTGGCGGACCTGGTCGTAGAGCCGGGCGTTCTCGATGCAGAGCGCTGCCAGGTCGGCTACAGCTATCAGAAAATGCATCTCCGGGTCGGCGAAGGTGCGGCGCTCGTGGCTGTAGACGCGGAGCACGCCAATGGGCCGGTTATGGGCGATCAGGGGGACGCTAGCCACGGCATGAATGCCTTCGCGGGCGGCCTCCTCGGGGTATTGAAAACTCGCATCAGTGGTGACGTCGGCCAGCTGCGTGGCTCGGCCCGAGAGAATCTCCCGGTCGATGGGGCTGTGCGCCACCTCGACCGGTCCCTTGTTGAGATACGCGTCGCTCAGGCCGAACACGGCCTGCATTTCCAGGCGCTTGCCTTCTTTATCGAGCAGCCGCACCGACGAGGCCCGCGCGTTTACCGCCTGCGCCGCCTCTTCCGTCAGGTAGCCGAGCAGATTGCCCAGGTCCAGGCTGCTGGCGATTCGCAGGGTGATCTGGTACAGGGCATCGAAGTACTGGCCAAGAGAGGGTTCAGGTTGCATATATCACCACTATAGCGAGTGGAGGAGTCTGCCTTCCCCAGAGACCAAAGACTCCCTCAACACCGGGATCACCGACTCTAAGCCGCACGCGTAGAAACTGTCTGAAAAGGGGGTGACGAGGTGAGACACTGGAAGTACCATCTACCAGGAGTCTCACATGACCTCGCCTCCCCGTCTCTATCCTACCGACCTCACCGATGCCGAGTGGCAGATGCTG
>JAABUL010001452.1_pt1 | contig 45272 bp, 83 predicted proteins | sample 5559151 | NCBI WGS metagenome assembly JAABUL01 (sample SAMN10711876, study PRJNA513368) | rock metagenome | isolation source: Antarctica rocks | place: Antarctica: Victoria Land, Pudding Butte sud
GGGGTACTTGACGAGCGTGAGGTGCAGCTGCCCTTTCTTTTCGATCGCATGAGTTCACGTCGAACTTTGATTACCTTGGGAGTGGTGCCGTCAGTGAGGGGTACCCTGTAGTATTTCACGCGGTACCCCTCCCGCGCCAGCTGGTCGTACACCTCCTGCGGCGTCTGCACCGCGCCCGGCCCTGTGGTGAATATGCGAGGAGGTGATGATTCTCTCAAAGGTCAAAGACATACATGAATTGATTGCCCCTAGCTGGTCGTACACGTCCTGCGGCGTCTACGCCGTGCCCGGCCCTGTGGTGGATATGTGAATGCGTGACAATGCGAAATCATCATTCAGTGCGCCCTAGCTTGCATCACACCTCCTGCGGTTTCTGCATGGCGCCCGGCCCTGCAGTGAAAGTCTCGACCCGCTTCACAAGAGTGCACCAGGAATGTCTGCATAGGCTCCACTCCTGAAAATTTTGTCGCAAGCATTTGCTGCCCGACGCAGCGTGTGTAACATCTGCACAGCGAGGCAGCCGGCAGACGGCATGCGAGCTTGTCGTTTGTGCACATACACGCCAGGGCTCTGACTTTGAGCTGTGGATTCACATTGCAAATACGAGCCCAAAGGTGCCATGTTGTCACCGGGCAGGGTGCAGCCGCTGTGCGCAATGGTGCAGACAACAGTTGCTGCTATGAACTCTGACACTTGTTATCATCGGAAGCTACCTTTGACAGGCTCGAAGTCGTCCTCCATGCCGCCGCTGGGCAGCTGGCGGCCGCCGTGCGTGTGACAGGCATTGGCTCGATTTCACTTGTGCAACCACATTGGTTATCATCGGAAGCGACCTGTCACAGGCTCGAAATCGTCCTCCATGTCGCCGCCGGGCAGCTGGCGGCCGCCGTGCGTGAGCTCGCGCGCCACCAGCAGGCGGCCGCCCATGGCGCCCGCCTCCCGCAGGATATCGTTGCGCAGCCGCGCCTCCATCTTCTGCAGCCGCGCCCAGTCAATGCCGCTGTACTCCTGCAGTGAGCATAGACAATCAGATTGTAAGGATCAATCGCTTTGATACTCCACTGAAAAGACATATCCTTGATTGCTACACTTGCCAATGGTGATCGCCCCAGATGGCCTGCCCCACTTGTGCACGATGATGAGCCACACTTACGTGCATGCCAGCAGTGCAACGCAATGTACAATTTCCAGAGAGGTCCCGTGTCCAGTGTCCCATGATCCGTGCTGCAGGAGCGATCAGCTGCAGCGCGCCTGCATGTTTTTGAAGGGACGCTCCTCCTCGCGCAGCACATAGGGGCGGCCATTGATGTAGATGCAAACCTCCTCCCGCATATTGTGCCACACCGCCGTCACCTACGGTCATTCGACTACATTCAACGTACAAGCCTTGCTGGCAGTTTGTGGTGCGAGACGCAGCTGATGTGGATGCACACCTCCTCCCGCATGTTGTGCCATACCGCTGTGATCTGCGCCACGCCGTATCTTGGTGATTGTTTGTGATGCAGGTGGTGCAGCGCCAGCCGTTTGCACGGTTCATGACGGAGGATCGTTCGTGCCACAGGGGCACCCGGCTTCACAGTTTTTGCCAAGACTTGACAGTCTTTCGCCAAGGTGCCTTGGGTATCGCACATCTTGGCCGGCGGCAGAGGCGGTACCGGGTGCGGCCCCCACGTGCGCGAGCGTGGCTCGAATGCCCTCCACAGTGGGCAGCCCCACGCCGTACACATTGGTGCCCGGCACGCAGCGCAGGTTGGGCGCGCCCGGCTGCAGCACCGGGATATGCTCGCTCTGGCAGCCGGGAAAGTGGTCCTCCTGTAATGTGTGACACCGAGTGAATAGCAGCCCCCCGGACTGTGGTCCTCCTGCATCTTCAACGACGTCATTGACATGTCATAGGCATATCATGACAACACAAGAGTTGCCAGACGCTCCAATTCACTCCCATCTCCAGGCGGCCGCAACCGGCACCAGCGCGCTAAGCACATCACAGGTGCACGGGCTATGCGCATCCACACGTGCTCAGCCGACTGTTGGCCTGTGGCTGCTCAAATTTCACTTGCTGGCTGGAGCCAAAACCCTACAAACCATCCCTCACATGCGGCAAGCACACCTTGAGGATGGTGTGCGCGCCCAGCACCGCACCGGTGCGGGCCGCCACCATGCTGTCCGTCGTCGCCTGCGCGGCGGCCTGGCGCTCGTCCTGCTTGCGACATGAAAAAGTTGTGAGTTTGCTCAGTAGAGAAACAAGTGATGGTTTTTGACAAACAGCGACCAGCAACTCCATTGCAAGCTTGTTGGTGACCTTCTCTTTCACCGGACGACAGCAAGACTGCGCTGGCCAGCGCTTGGCTCGTGCCGGTCGTGCTACAGGCCGGAGAAGGTGTGTTCCAACGCCATTGTTTCCAGCACCGATGTGAACATGTTGTCGAAGGCTCAGCGATGCATGCTTGCGCGGGTCCCTCTACCGTGCAGTAAGCAATCGCCAGAAGATGAACGTACCAAAGTCGACATCTACAGAATACGTGATAAACAAGCTGATAAACCTGCAGCTGGGCGCCGGGCGGGGGCAGGCCCAGCATGGAGGGAGGGTGGCATCAACTCGAAGGCATTGCTGTGTTCACGACATGTGGAAGTCAAGGCGCAAAATGATTCTTCAGATAGGAAGTTCTGCATGCCTGCAGCTGGGCATCGGGCGGGGGCAGGCCCAGCGTGGAGGGCGGCAGCTCGTCCGTCAGCTGGCGCGAGGGGTGGTGCAGCGACATCGCCGCCAGCGGGTTGCGCCGCAGCATGCGCTCCTTCACGCTGCATGGAACGACCGAAAGTTTGTGAAAGGACTGGCATGCGATGATAGGCTTGCTGCTGAAGCTGTACCTTGGCAGTCGAAACCTTGACAATTTTGAGGCCGCTCATGCAGTTGGGTTGCATGCTGTGCCAGGCAGCGTTGTCAGCCATGCACACGACCCTGGCCGAATAACACATGCGGAGCAGACCCTTACATGTGTGTGCACAGCACTAAGCTTGGATGGGTGGGCCCGCCCTAAATCGAATGTGACTGCGCCCGCTGCGCACCTATACAGCTCGGGGCACTCGGCCAGCCACCGGCGCAGGGGTGATAAGTGCATATAACACCCAAGATGGCAGAGGTCCCACACAGTGTGCATCTAGGATATTGAGGGGCAAGATCAGAATATGATTCATAAATGTCAATTCACCTGTACAGCTCGGGGCGCTCCGCCAGCCACTGGCCGAAGTCGCGGTGCTGCGGCGCGCCGGGCGCGAAGCTGGAGCCCGACAGGTATGCGTTGAAGGCGATCAGGGTGTAGTACCGCTCCAGGTACTCCAGGCACACCTGCCGAGGCGCAAGATTTTTGAGAATCTTCACTCAGGAATGCAGGCATGCTTTGCATGCAGTTTCAAGGGTGCTGCCGCTGTGCGTCAGGCGGGCTGTGCAGTGAAGGCTTGCCAAGCAAATGACAGCAAATCGACTGGTAAGTCGCCGATTAGATGCCCCGACAGCACAACATGCATCACAAGATTCACGAACACAACACATGACATAGTTACGGGCACCTCACCTCTAGCAGCGAGTTGCGCTTGCCCTCGTGGCCCTCGTGCATGAGGCGTGTGCGGTACCCCGCGATCGCCTCCCGCAAATTCTGCATCGTGCTGCAGGCATGTGAGCAAGTCCTTAGCAGCAGGCGTGCGAATGAGCATTGATCCATGTCATCTCCAGTAGATTCCATTGCAGATGGCATCGTAGATGTGCAAAGCACACGACCACTTGAGTTGGTCGCTTTGGCTTCCCCTGCTTGCCCACAGCATTTGGCATTCGACTCCAGTGCCAAGGATATGAATTTGAAAAACAGTGTTCAATCTGATTTTCACCTGCAGGAGTCGATGACAATGTCCAGGGCCGCCTTGCTTTCCGCGCCCGAGGCCAGCACGCGCAGCAGGCTGCGAATCGCGCCAAAGTTGCCGGACTTGAGCTCCGCCTCAGGCGTCGGCGGCGCCTCTGCCGCCTTTGCCCGCGCCTGCTCCATCAGCTCCTCGGGGCTGACATACCAGCTAGGCGCCGGCGGCGGCGCTGCACGGCAGATGGGATAGGTTTCAATTAGGTTTCTGATGCATCTGAGCGGCGACGCAGCCGCCTTCGCCTGCGCCTGCTCCATCAGCGCCTTGGGCACACGTACCAACTGGGCGCTGGGGGCGGCGCTGCACGACACATGTGATAGACTTCAAAATCGCAGGTGATGAATATGAAAGGCATCAATTGCTTGTTCGATAGGATTTAGGCGCCGCTGCCGCCTTGGCCTGCGACTACCTCTGATGCGTGACCAGAACCAGATGAAAACCTGCAGTGGCGGCGTGTCTCACCCGCGCCGTCCGGCGGCCGAGACAGCGCCTGCAGGGTGCAGCAGCGGCGACAGGCACTGCGCATGCAGTCACATGCAGCATTCACACCCAGAACCACATGAAAGTTCGCAGCAGCTGACGGCCTCACCCGCGCTGTTGGGCGGCCGCGCCAGCGCCTGCAGGTGCAGCAGCGACGCGATGATCATGCCGGTGGTGGTGCGGCCGCGCCCCATCTGGCAGTTGAACACCAGCGCGGCGCCCGGCGGCGGCCCCCACGCGCGGCCGATGAGCACACCAAAGTCGTCGGGTTTCGGCGCCTTTTCGTCCGTCACCGGCACGCGCAGGTAGTCCACGTCATAGCCGTCACCTGCAGAAATTACAGGCGTTATTTATGTGAGTCTGGTAAGTGCGCCGGCGAAATTGTCCGGTTTCCTTAGTAACGCCATTTCCTCAGCAACTTGCGTTCGAGTAGTCCACCGCCCGCAAATGTGAAAGCCATTGTTGCACAAGCATTCTACCTAATCTGTAGTGCCCATCGTGACAGCCGTCGAATTTCAGCGCCTTTCCGCCGGTCACCAGCACCCGCAGATAGTCCACGTCGGAACTATTCTGTAGGCCTTTCATGTCATGAATTATCGAGATAACCGAATCCTGGACACGAAATTGCCCTTCAAGTGATGATCGTCTCGCTGCTCCTTGCTGGCAGCAGTCGTCGAAAGCAGCGGCCATTGTCCTCTCATCCTGATATTTCTTCAGCACCCTTGAGCGGCTGCGCTGCCCGAAAAGAGCAACCCACGTACCCCACACAAGAGCACCATATGATCTGTGCGATTCCTTCTGTGTAAAGTGCACAGCCCTCACCAGCGAGCTCCTGGTACACCTCGCTGGGCGTCTGCACGTCCGCCTCTGTGACGGGCTCCCACTGCTCCACCACCTGAAAGTCGTCCGTCTCGCCGGCGATGAGAATCTGGTTGCCATAGTCCGCCGCCTGCAAGTTGGATCAGAGCGGTGTCAGGCATGACCTCGCAGGACTGCAGCAACCCTGCTGCAGCCCTTCGGTGTGTGGAAATGACAGGGGCGCGCCAACCGGCGGGTTGATGCTGGTGGTACGCGTGCATGAAGCGTGTCCGCGCCCTACCACTGCCGCTGCAGACAATGCCGGACTGCTCCACACACAACCTCAGGCAGCACTCCTGCCCTGAGGCACGCCTCTGCGTCCAAGCGGTCTCACGACTGTTTTGTTTCTGAGTTTGGGCCTCAAGCCAACCCCTAATATTCATGACAAATTCCACTTTGCGCAGGACACCCGCATCGAGGCGCGCCTCCGGATCCTCCTCCCATTGTGAACTGCATTCATGTCATCTTGTGGACATCATGCCAGTACATATGCAAAACCGCCGATTTGCGCCCACCTCGTGCGGGACGTCCGTCTTGAGGCGCGCCTCCATGTCCAAATGGCTTTCAAATCTGAGTCAGGTCCAGACTCAGGTGAAACCCTGTTATTTATGATTCGTATTCCCACCTCGCGCAGGACGTCTGCTTTGAGGCGCGCCTCCATGTCCTCCACCCGCGAGCGGTCAATGCCGGTGTACTCCAGGTTCTGAAACGGCTTGTCCGCCTCCCGCACCACGAACGGCCGCCCGTTGATCTGTAACACGCATCGATATTGCATATGGGAGCAGCTTTGTGTGAGCTCCCCAGGTTCTGGAACGGCTTGTCCGCCTCCCGCACCACGAACGGCCGCCCGTTGATCTGCGTGGGGCGAGGAACAGCATTGCGACGTTCAGTGCACTGCAGGTTCAGGCGCATGCGAACGTCGATCAATCTCGCGCCCGCCTCTGGCCAGCTGCTAATTGCCTGAGGCCACCCAACTTGCACATGTGCCCCACATAAGAGTGAAGCTTGCACGGCTTGCATCGATGATGCCACGCAGCTAATGGAGAGCCCAGGAACTCACGTAAAGGACGGGCTCCTCCCGCATGTTGTGCCACAGCACCTTCCGTTGGCCTGCGCAGCAGTGCACACGAGCATCTCGGAGTCGGCTCACGTGTGAAAGGGGCGCAGGATTAACGTTTGCGGTCATGCTTCACCCATCGTTATGTGAGCCTACCACAATCTGTGCCAGCCAGCATCTCACCTTGGCTGGCGCCCAGAGCGTCCATCACATGACGCAAGCCCGAGACCGTTGGGATTGCGCAGCCGTAAACTGGTAGCTCCGGCACCTGCAACGCCATTGCAGCACATGAGCAGAGCATTTCTGACAGTTTGATGGACTTCTGGCCGTTGCAAGAGATACTGCCAACAAGTGACCATGCGGCACACCTGGCGGAAGTTTGGCGCCCCGGCCAGCTGGTTGGGAAGGCTCTTGTTCTGACATCCTGCACGTCAAGAGGTGCCGTAGATATCTAATTGCATACCGCCCTCGCAGCCTAATGCTGCATCGTCCATGAAGAACGCGATGTTTCCAGCAGGCACAAGCGCAGCTGACATGCCTGGAAAGTGGTCGGACTTGAGGATGGTGAACTTCAGGAGGACCTCCCCTTTTCTGTTGGACACAACCTCCTCTGGCCTTGCATAGCCCTCGCCTCCCTGATCGTCGTTCTGTCCATTCTGACCGCCGTCCTGGCCATCAGGCCTTTGTTGCATCGCACCGTCACGGCTCCAAATCCTTGTCTGTCAGCCACTGAACCATCACAATGTCAACAAGAGAAGCCAGATACTGCAGATTGACGTCTCATGCCGCGGCAGAGCATGCATGGTAGGCGCCGCTTGAGAGTGAACGCCACACCTCGGCAATGTATCAAGATGCTGGGTGTCTCGCAGTCAATAGTTTGGTATTATGATACTGAGTGTGCTGCAGCTCAACGCCACCGTCCTAACCAGCTCCTGTGCACCTGGCTAAAACCTTGCGAATATCCAAGATGTCTTGCCACAATAGCACCACGTAAATCCGTACAGGACGTTATGCGTGCAACTCACATTGAAACCAAATCAGCAAGTGCAATGTGCAAAGTTGCCGGAATGCCAAGGCTCATCAGGCATCAGCTGTTCAGTCCGAGGGGTGAGCTGGCAGCCGGAGGACACAAGGTTTGCGTAAAAACATTGATCACCTCGCCAACCTGGCCCACCAAGGGGTCGGCGGAATGAGCAGGGTTCCTGTCGCGGCACCCACCGCCGCGCTCATGTACCAGCGACTTGCACTTTTTCCCGGTTCGCGAGCACGTCGGTCTGTGGAACACACGGGCTCGTAGACAGGGCCGCGAACCAGCAAACCTGGACTGATCGACAAAGAAACGAACCTGAAGCAGTTTCGAGATGCAAATTCCGACACAATTGTAAGTGTGAATCGTGTCCTGCTGCGCTGCGTCGTCAAACTGTCTTTTGCAAACATCGCGTCGATCGAATAAATGCTCCGATCCCGCTGTTTGCTCCCGCCATCGCGTCAAATCCAGTCAGTACCAGCAGCGGCGACACTTGAGACCATAGTGACCAGTTTTTCGGGAGGTTCAGGCTGCTCGCACCGAACCAGCTGGCGCAAGGCGAATTTTGGCAGACACAGCTGCATCGCGCGGATATCGCTGGAGCCTGCTGCAGCCCCGTCGTTCCTGGATCATGTAAACACCAGCACCAAATGGGCGGTCACGGCGATCGTCACGGCGACAGTCCTCATCAGGCACGACGCCGTGTCCCTGTGGTGTGTCGTCGGCAGCGTCGTCGCGGCAGGAGTGTGCAAGGTAATTGCATCGTGAACCATGAGAGCTTGCGCGTGATCTGGGCACACTCCTCTAGATTTGTGTCCAACCAGCGGCTGCTCCTGGCGGCGGCAGGTGTTGAAGGCCGTGATCAATGAGCAGCGGCCGCCAGCCGCGAGGGCGGTGGACCCAGGCATGCCCTCCTCCCACGCCACCAGCCTCAGCTTCCTCGCGACATACACCGCAGTGGCGCTGGCGCTGCAGCCGAATGCCGCGCCGGTGCACCAGGCGCTGTCTGCCGGCGTCATGCTTTGTGCCGCATTCCTGGTGAGTGGAAATTGTTTCAGAGACGTCAGAGACGTCTTCACAGAGCGCAGCGAAAGCACAAGCTCCTCCACAAGCCTCTGCACCTTGCTGAGCCTTGAACGGACATCCATGAGGTTGCCAACACAGCGGATCTCTGAAAGTCCTGTGTACGCTCTTCTGCAGGCATGGCTCAGGGTGCACACGGGCTACCACACCGCACTGCAGACGCTGGCAGGCTTTCTGCTGGGTTCGACGGCGGCGGCGGGCTGGCTGGAGGCGTATGACAGCGCCGTCGCAGACTGGTGCCGGGCGGACCCTCGGCATTTCAGTACGATGGCGGCGCTGGCGGCGGCGGCGGCTGCCGCGTTCGTGGTTAAGATGATAGGGAAGCCTGGGAAGTGAGAGGTGCTGTCCTGATCCTGCAGGTCAGGTCAGCTAACACGATTAGGGATGACTAGGTGACCGCTTCTTTGGAGTCGTCGAGACCCTTCTAGGCAAGGGCGAAAGTTCCAGCACGTTCGTGCACTCGAGACCATTCTCGCTTATAATAGAAATTCTGGTCCTCATTTCGCATACTTGCAACTTTCCTCCTCTCAGCTCTAGCTTTCTCAGCAACTCGATCCTGCTCGATCCGCACACCGGTGACACAGCCCAGACAACAGCTACACGTCCCTTCCGAACAAAACACCAGTAAAGAAATGGCTCTCGCTTCATTCAATTGGGGCCAGGACGACGAGATGTTCCCGTTCTTCGCTGGCGCGTTCCCATCGAGCGGCAACGTCGCACAGCGTACCAATGGTTCGCACGTCCGCGGCATCCCTCTGGACGTCATCGAGGTGAGCTGATCTACGATTCTCATGGCATTGCACCGCCAACGCCGCGCGTCAAGTCCACTCGAAGGCTGGTGCACATGGAGTCATTAAGCGCAGGCTCCTTCTGGAGCTGCCGTAGGCCTCGCAGACACAGGCCATCACCCCGCGCGCGAGCTAAAAGGATCATCTGTTTCCATTGCACCTGCATGGGACCTTGAAGGCTGCGTGATGTGATGACTTTGACACGAATCGAACATTCCCGAAGTCAATCAAATCGCACAGGTGCACCACAGCCTGGGGGCTGTTTTGGGGCACCTGAGCCGTCATATTGCCTTATATGGCATCACATATCATTTGCAAAGCACACTGACCGCCATACGTCAGGTCTGCAAATATTCTCTCTCTTCTTTGCGAGCGTGCAGAAGCAGGACTCCTTCGAGATCAAGGCGGATGTCCCGGGCGTCAGCAAATCCGAAATCAAGCTGAATGTGGACGGTGACGTCCTGTCTCTCAGCGTCCAGAAGGCAGAAAGCAAGGAGGTGAGCACCGGTACCGGAGCCGCTCCACATCATGTTCCCCAGCACACTCTTGACGTCAGACCACGGGCAGCAGGTTGACCAGCTTCGCATGCGTGCTGAATATTGCCATGCCGCTGGCGCCCTGCACCCTTCGTCCAGGCAGCTACTGCGCATCAGTGAATCCGATGAAAGAACGGCAATCGGCTCATCGTACATTCTCGGTGCCGCAGGACAAGAAGACGCATGAGGGCATCAAGTACCACCGCAGCGAGCGCTCCTCGACATGGGTGCGCCGCTCGCTGCGGCTGCCGGAGCACGCGGACCTGGCCAAGGTGTCGGCCAAGTACACCGATGGCGTCCTGCATGTGTCGGTGCGTCACCGCCTCATTACCAGACTGGGACCCCTGCGCATGCACTGCAGAGGGACTCTACTCTGTCACTTTACGCATGCACTGTGAAATCTCAGTCATGCTCGGCAGCGTCTTGCAGCAAGCTTCATCAGAGGACTGCCCGAACAACATGCATCAGCACTGGGAAACCTTTCTTGTTCACGGCAGCAAGGTTTTCAACTGGCTGACTTGCAGACAGAAGCTGACACAGTGTGCCCGTCTGTGCTTCAGGTGCCCAAGTCCGACGAGAAGGCGCGGACGCGTAACGTGCAGATCGAGTGATGTAGATCTTGAGACGCAGCGGCAAGCAAGCATCAGAGAATCGGGGCAGTTTTGATGACAAGGATCGAAGAGCGATCAGCATGCTAGAGAACGAATGGCCACTAGAGGTCTTTCGAGGCTTGATGGAGCTCAGAGACGAACCAGCAGCACCACTTCCGTCCTTTTGTTTGTGGAACTCTGTGTCCTTGTAGGACATATGCATTGCTTTTTGGCTGGTACAGGTAAATTCCCAGCATGTTTGCTGTTTCATCTTTTGAACCTTGCGAAGCAGGTGTATCGCGTTCAGCTGTAAACTCGTCAATCCGTTTTGATCCAAAGCTCCCCATGCCAGCAGCTGAAAACAAGCACAATACCATAAATCCACCCTCTATGCGAAGTGAAGTAAGGCAACTTGTCCGCCAACGTCATGCAGTCGTTAAGTTGCGCATCACTCGCCGTCGCTGTCCGAGCCGCCCGAGTCAATCTCCGGCAGGCTGCCCTCGCTGTCACTGCTGTACGGCTCCGCGGCCAGAGGAGCCGCCGCAACAGCAGCGGCTGGCGCGCTCGCCGCAGCAGCAGCAGCAGGGCCGCTCGCCGCCGCCCCCGCGACTCCCACTGTGTCCGCTGCAGTGGCTGCTCGCAGCTCCGCCTGGATGGGCAGAGGCTCCGCCGCCGCCGCTGCGGTTGCAGGACTCAAATCGGACGCCGCTGCTGCAGATGCGCCATTTTGCACCCTCGCCGCGGGCGCAGGCGTCATGGCCGCCGCATCCGGCACCAGCGGCTGCATCGCAGGTATCCCCTGCTCCCCACTGATGCCAGTGTGCTGTGCCACATGCGGATCTGGCGGCGGCTGCTCGCTGGGCTCTGCGTCTGTCATGTCCGCGTCTGCCGGGAGAGCAGGCTCCGCGGCCGCAGCTAGTGCACCCTCCGCTGCCGGCTGAGAGCATGCAGCGGGCGCCAGCGACGGCCACGCATAGAGCTCGGCGGGCGCTGCCGCCGCTGCGGCGTCAGCCAGGGCGGCGGGGCGAGAGGGGAACTGCGTCGCCGTCCGCGGGTGCAGCAGCGCCTCGCAGCTCGCCAGCGCCTGTCGCAAGCGCAGCGGCGGTTGTTCGTGTGCTTGTGACATGGCAAGGCGAAGGGGGCGCGGAGCGACTTTGGAGAGCATGGCATGTGGTGAAGGCGGAGTGCATTAGGCAGCTTTTGGTTATGAGATGGTGGGATTGCACAATGTCGAAAGAGAGATGGGCCCTCACCTGCGAGCTGAAGCGTGACAGGGTGGCGTCCGGGTGCGACGCGTGGCGCCGGAAAAGCGCCAGCGCCTGGGGCAGATAGGCGGGGCGGCAGCCGGCGGGCGCCAGCACCGATGCCAGAATCGCGCGGGAAGCCGCCAACGCCAGCTGCGGCGTCTCGCCCGCGTTCCCGCGCGCCTGCCGGCTCACGTGCTGCGCCGTCGCCGCGGCCGCCGTTGCGGCGTGCACCGCCAGGGCGTCGAGCTGCAGGGAGAGTCGATCGCAGAGGGGTCAAGAGACGTGAGTAAGATGCCAGGTTGTGGTGCCTGTGTTCAGGGAAGAAGGGCCGGGAAGGATGCCCCTACCTGACTGCAGTGGAGTGTGTGCAGTCCAGCAGGCACAGGCACAGCCTCCCGGACCAACCAACGCCCCGTCTCCAGAGGGACAGTATCTCAACTCCAGACACAGTTCTCAAGTCTCACCCGTGCACGCTGACCCAGCGGCAGCGCAGCGCCGCCGGCTTGCAGCAGCGCATCCAGCAGCGCCAACGCCGCCACATCTCGAGACGAGAAAGTACACCTCAAGGTTTGTCTAGACTCCCACCTGTGCGCGCTGCGCCAGCGGCAGCGCGGCGCCGCCGACGCGCAGCAGCGCCTCCAGCAGCGCCAGCGCCGCTGCCTTGGCCGCAATGTCCCGCCTGGCGGCGGCGGCGCCAAAGGTCGGTGCGCCACCCGCCGCGGCAGCGGCGTCCTCCAGCACGGTCACGTCGCCGGCGGCGGCGCCGGACCTGCAGCGGCATAGAGCATTATCTAATTGGGATACACGACCAGAACTGGGATAAAGACCACCAAACACCTGCATTCACTGTCAGGGATGTGGCAGTCACCCACTGTTGGCGTTCACCTGCCGCTGCCGCCGCCGCGCCGCTTCTTTGCCGGCCGATCCCCACCGCCGGCGGCGCCGGATGCCGCGGAGGCCTGCCCCGCCGCCGCCGTCGCCGCGACTGCGGCAAAGATCTCCTGGCGGACGGCGGCCAGGGCGGGTTGCGCCAGCAGCCGCGCCGCGCCCAGGCCGGCGGTGTCCAGCAGCTCCGCTGCCGCCTGGAACAGCGCCTGCCGCACCTGTGCAGATTTTGACAGGACACATCTTCAGGAGGAGATCGGAGCCAGGACAACTAGTTAGGAGCAGACTAGAGCCACAGGGAAGCTTGTACCTCCCATTGCGCTTGCAGATCTGGCGTCAGGAGCGCTTGACTCTGGCGACCAGCCTGGCGCCAAGGTTGTGCGACGTCTTTGGGATTGTTTGAAGTGCTCACCGCCCAGGGCGTCAGCAGCGCGGGCGCGCTGCTCGCAGCAAGCCGCCACAGCTGCCCTGTCATTGACTGCGCTTTCGAACTGCGCTTTCAACTCAATGTGAAATTCTGTCAAATTCTCACCGTCCAGGGCGTCAGCAGCAGGGCGGGCGCGCCGCCCGCGGCCAACCGCCGCAGCTGCCCCGCCAGCAGCCGGGCGGCGGGCGCGTGCAGCGGCAGCGCCGCCGGCCCCGCCGCCCGCAGCGCCGTGCCCACCAGCCGCAGCGCCGCAACGTGGATCCCCGGCAGCGCAGCGCACAGCTCCAGGTACAGACTCGCTGACGGCGGCCGCCGCCCTATTTGACCAAATTGTATTCAGTTCAACGGTCGCAGCACGACGAGCGGACCAGGCGCCTTTCGTTGGTATGGATGCCTGCCGGCGGCGGCCGCCGGCCAGCGGGACAGCAATATTGACGGGTCATTGGGCGATCAACACGTCATCTGAAACATCGCTTCTTGTGATTTCTGGGTGACGCAGAGCTCAGCTCCAGGTGCAGGCTCGCCCACGGCGGCCTCCGGCCTGCATCGATTCATACAGACTGTATTCAGTTCAACGCTCACAGTGCGGCGGACGGATCAGGCATCTTTGCTAATTTTTGGCGTACATGCCGCCAACGGCGGCCGTCGTCCTGCGATGCAACAGCATTGACGGGTCATTTGGCGATCAGCAACTCATCTAAAAGATCGCAACTTGGGAGTTCCTGGCAGCGCGGCGCACAGCTCCAGGTGCAGGCTGGCCGACGGCGTTGCCGGCCTGCAGCACAGCACGGCAAGCTGATCGCAACTCGATCACACGCCATGGCTGCATGTCCGCCCAGCATGTTGCCGGGCCAGCCTCAAAATCCAGGCGCACTGTGCGGCAGCGACCCGCAGGAAGGGAAAGCCGTCATCAGCACAGGGACAGCGTGGTGACATGCAGGGGATCGGTCCTGTTATTTCCGCAAAGCCCTCGGCAATTTACACCTGCCGAGTCGTCAAGGTCCAGCAGCCGCGGACAACACGCCGCGTCATTGCAACTGATACATCTCCTCCGATATCTGATTACTCCTTTTCGTTTTCCTTCACACCTGCTGAGTCGTCCAGATCCAGCAGGCGCGCCGCGAGCGACAGAATGCCGCCCGCCGGCGCCGCCACCGGCACGGGGAATGGCGCAGTCAGCAGGTGCTCCAGGGTGTCCAGCAGCGCGCCCAGCTGCCGAAGCGCGGGGTTTAGGGCTTTTGCCGCCGAGCTGGTGGCAGGCTGCGCGGCGGGCGCCAGAGGCTGCGCGGCGGGGCTGACTGTCGCCCTGCACAGGAGGCAATGTTCGAATGAAGTCGCGAGTCTGCAGCATGCATGAGCCTCGGGCGCCGGTTGGCATGTACACAAAGGAGCTGGGTCACCATTTTCAACCGGAATGATGAGCGCAAGCTCTGCTCTCCTGCAAGGTCTGCAAACTCGCCTTTACCACTGCCCAAATATGACAGTCTGCTATCCTGCCTGCAGCTGGCGACCAGCACGGCGTCCTCCAGGCCCTGGTAGGCAACGTCCAGCACAGCGTGTGCGGTGGCGAGCGCCTCCTGCCCCGTCGCGGCCCACACCTCGACGTCACCTGATATCTGCGGCAGCTGCGCCAGGCACAGTGCCGCCTGCAGGGGCACAAAAACAATTTGAAATTGTTCTCGATTCAGAAAAGGTTGCACGAAAATGAGCATTTGATATTTGTGTAGAGACGTCTGTTTACAAGCCGCTTTGCTGCACCTCGCAGCGGGCGTGTGACTGAGCACTTGCTTGGAGCCTCGCGGTCTCGAATGGGGAGTGCCGCCAGCCAGCAGTATCCCCTCCGTGTGCATTTGGAAGCAGTATTGCATTTGGCAGCAGGCTCAGAGATTTGGAAGGCACAGGATGTTCAGAGCGTCAAACGCATGCCTGTCGGCGGGCGGGGATCTGTGCTGGCTCCGCCGCCAGTAGCACGCCCACGACGGCTGCTTTGAGCGGCTTGTCGTGGTGCCGCAGCGCCGAGGGAAGCGCCCGCAGGCACGCCGCCAGCGTCCGCAGCGCCGGCTCACGCGCTTCCTGGCTCTCTGCGCGCAACAGGAAAGCCGTTCATGTTGATGTGATGTGAATCGGTGATGTTGCAGCAGCAACGGCAGCGCCCGCACGCTGCCAGAGTCCGCGGCGCTGGCTCGCGCGCTTCCTGGCTCTCTATGTGCAGCAAATATGATCATTGGCTAGATCTTGTAACCAGGGGTGTGTGGTGCCGCAGTGCTGCCGGCAGCACCCGCAAAAACGCTGCCAGCGTCCGCAGCGCCGGCACCCGCGCCCCCAGACTCTCTGCGTGTGTGCATACCAGCGCCATCCAATAGCCAGTGCTGCACCCTCTCCTTGCAACACTCAGCTGGTAAAGATTCCATAACAGACAAGGCTTCAAGGTGCAGCAGAGGGCTTGCCCAGACATTTACAGCAGGGCAGACTTTCACCTGGGTTCTGGATGGTCGACACCATGGCCGATGCCAGCTTGCCGATGAAGGCAGAGCCGTCTCGCCGCACACCCGGCACCTCCGCTGAGCCGGCCAGCCTGTGTCAACAGCAGTTCAGAACGAGCTTCGTCACATCAGCATGTCATTTGCCGGACGCCGCTCACGCTGCCCACACAATCTGACATTCAAGGCTACAATGCCAGCTGACATGAGTCGGAGCTGCCATGGCATCTACCGCCTCCGCGCACCTGGCGATGATGTGGGACAGCGCCGCCCAGGCGGCGGCGCGCACGCCGGCAGGCTGCTCGGCAGGCAGCATGCCGGCCAGGCCGGCGCCCCAGGCCGCCCAATTCCGCATAAAGGTGCTGCCGCTGCACTCCCGCACCGTCAGCCCAACGAGCTCGGCGGCTTGGCGCCTGTCCGCCTCCTGTGTTTCAACATGATCGTGATGTTGTAGCCCTCCGTATAAGAATCATTGTAGGGGTGTCATGCCCATCAGGTCACGGACGCACGCTGCATTCAAACTCACCACTCTGGATGTGCAGAGCGCATCGATGTTGTCCAGCCAGCCCTGATGCGCCTCGGCCAGTGCCGATCCGTCCACGACCTGCGCGGGGTTGATGAGCAGGCCCAGCTGCGGCACGATGGACTGCGCATCGAGGGCTGCCGTCGAAGACTCGTGTGCGCTGCCCGCCAGCCGTCGCAGCAGCTCCGACCGGGTGGCATCGTTCACCTCCATGTCCGCCGCGGTCTGTGGAGTGCAGAACGTGCTCCTACACGGTCTTATGCAAGCTGTGCATGCATTTGCCAACGCTGCGAGGTCACTTGCAGGTTGCAGGAATTTCCGGATGAGTGATAACGACGTGGCGATTGGCCGAGCAGGCTCAGCACAGCCTCCGCAGGCTCGCCATATTTGCCTTGCAGCCTTGCAGCAGTGCCGAGCGTATAGGCAAGAATTCCTCGCTGGGTAAAATGCAAGCAGGGGCAGCACTCTCAGCCGACTTGCCTGTTGCAGCTTTTGAATAGCAAGCCGATTGAAGTGTGAAAAATTCAGACTCTTGCAGGCCATTAGACAGTGCAGGGTGCGGCTGAGTACATTGCTCTATCAGACCATGCACGGTCTGGCGGCGTTGGCAGCCGTTTTACGCTTTGGCAGCTGAAGGCAAACCGGAAGCAAACATGAGCGACATCAGCTCAGACGCAGACGACAACGCCAGCGATGTTGAACTGAGCTCCGACAGCGGAGGTGGGTCCAGCTTGCAGTGGATAGATCGTATCCTGTTGCTCCAAGCTGTCGCCAATCGCCAAGCTGTGTCTACCCTGGGTGTTGCAGATGCTGCGCCAGTGCAAAAGGCGGCCTCGCCAGCGGCCAAAACCCCAACAGCGCAAAGGGCGGCAGCACGCAAAGTCGTGGAGGACAGCAGCAGCGACAGCGACAGCGAGCCGAACAGCGACTCGGACGCAGATGAGGCAGATGACATGGCAGCGGACCCCGATGCAAGCGAAGATGAGGGCATGGACGAGGCCGCCCGCAAAGCCGCCAATGTCAAGGCGCTCTTGAACAACAGGTATCGCTGCTGCATCCTTGAGTTTGTTCAGCAGACCGGCGAGCCCTGTGACATGCCCCTTGATTAGACAGTGCACTCTCAGTGGGGCTTCTATGACTGCTGTGCCACCCACCGGTCTGAACCTTGCATCGTGCGTGCAGCCTGGAAGTGTGCCGCAAGCCGATCGCGGCGGTGCTCACCGTCAAGGGGCAGGAGGTGCTGCGCCGTGCCTTCCGCTCGCCAGTGCCCAACACGCCTGACCAGTCAAAGGTGACACACACAAATTTTCACGCAATGAGCGCCGCTTTTCTGCGCAGCCCTTCAGAGGCAGCTGCTTACAATGGGCCTCTGCCTGCGCATTGATGCAAAAAGCCAGGTCAGCCAAACCATCTCATCAAGCAGGTCCTATTTTGTGTAATATTTATGGAACACCACCAGAAAACATGGTGGCGCAGGAGCTGCACCTGAAGCTGGCGGCGCGGCACAAGGTGCGGCCGTGGGGCGGCGGCCAGTTCAAGCCGGCGCTCACGCCGACGGCCATCGCGCCCTTTGTGCCGGAGGAGACGCAGTCGCGCGACAGCCGCACCGTGCCGGATGTGAGACCCATGCATATCTGCCTGTTGTATGCCCGTCGGCGGTTGATCTTGCGCAACAGCCGGACCGTGCCGGATGTGACATCTTGAAGGACGAAACACTCTACCTGTCTTGTCCTGCCCTTTGTCCTGCCCCTCAGTGACTGATCTCGCCAGGCTGGTGGGGCCTGAGTGGACATGCTCGAGCTTGATGCACAATGTGGCAGCAATGCCATAGCTCTGAAAAGAAAAGAGAGCCTTGCAGTTGCAAGCAAGAGAGTCTTGCACTTGAACGCTAGCGAAAGTCTTGCAGCTGATCTAAATTGCCCTTCTCCTCCATACAGGATGGCGGCCCGCCGCCGGGGGAGCCGCTGGTGCTGTGGCAGCCGCCGGAAGGGGAAAGCAGCCCTGTAGTGGACGTGGACCCCATGCTCACGCGGTGGCTGCGGCCGCACCAGCGAGAGGGCGTGCAGTTCATGTTCGAGTGCGTCACGGGCCAGCGCGTCAAGGGCGGCCAGGGTGAGGAATCCGCGGCCAGTTCCAGAGTGTGTTGCAGGCACCAACGCCATGTAACTTGATTACACCACTCAGGGCAGGCAGACCTGGCCCATCGGTGGGAGGAAGGTGTGTCTCAATGGGGTCAGAGCTGTTGCACTTTCTCGAGTTGGTCGGTGCTCTTCCCCAGATCATGGTGCACCGCAGGCTGCATGGCGAACGACATGGGGCTGGGCAAGATGCTGCAGGGGACCTTCTTGCTGCGGACACTGCGAAAATCCATAGTGCCCTTGTCAAAAGGTCGTTCAACAACCACTGCAGGCTGCATCCTGGCGGACGACATGGGGCTGGGCAAGACGCTGCAGGGCATCTCGCTGCTGTGGACGCTGCTGCAGAGCGGGCATGCGTCGCTGGGCGGCGCGCCCATCGCCAAGCGCGTCGTCATCGTGTGCCCCACCTCCCTCGTCGGCAACTGGGACAGCGAGTGCCAGAAGTGGCTCAAGGTCCGGCTCTAGGCTTGTCATGTGATGCCGCCAGCTAGGGTGTAGCAGCCGCCTGTTTGGCGCTGGCGCTGCATGTGCTAGTGCGGCCTGACTACGAAATCAGGCTGGCAGATTTGCACCTGACACCTGCAGAGACGGCAGCACCTGCCTCGGTTTGAAGCTGTCGTGCGCTGCTAGAGTGCTCCTACTTTCTCTGACTCAAACCATCATGAAACAGGGGAGGCCGCTGCGGACGCTGGCGCTGTGCGAGGCGTCGCGTGAGGACGTCATCGACAGCATCCGCCAGTTCCTGAGCCCGCGGAACTACTACCAGGTTTGTGCTCATGTATGCGATGCTACAGACAAACGTGCAATGTCGCCTTGCTGAACCTCGCATGGAGGGGCACCCTGAGGCACTATTGCATGTGTCAGCTTTCGAGGTGCTTCACATGCACAGGTGCTGATCGTGTCGTACGAAACCTTCCGCATCCACGCCGAACGCATGAAAGGCGAGCACGCATGGTGAGTGCAGCTTTATCTTGTCTACATCTTGCTTGTGACCATGTTAATGCCGTGCCCATTTCCTTTTGTCCACGCCCATGGATAGCCATCCAAGCTTCCATGTGTAGTTGCGCTGACCCTGCTGCATGGATGTGCGACCTGCTGCGTGTGCGACCTGATGATCTGCGACAAGGGCGGCCGCACTTGATCCTGCTGTTGTGTCACTGATCCACGTCGCCTGACGTTTTTGCAGCGACCTGCTGATCTGTGACGAGGCACACCGCCTGAAGAACGATGCGACACTGACCAACAAGGCGCTGGACAGCCTGGCCTGCAAGCGCCGCGTGCTGCTGTCCGGCACGCCCATGCAGAACCACCTGGACGAGGTGTGATCACTGTTCAAATTGCCCAGGAGATGACATAAACCCTATTGTAAAATCGCTCCAATAGGCCTTGCCGTCTTCTGTCAGGCGCCAGCTTGCCTCATGGGCCTCCAGGCTTGACTGCGCATGCTGCGCGTCGCTGCCTGCGGAGGGATATTCCGCAAGCACATCATACGCCGCTTTTGTGTGACCGCGTGCAGTTCTATGCCATGGTCAACTTCTGCAACCCGGGCGTGCTTGGCACGCCGGCAGAGTTCCGGAAAAAGTACGAGCGCCCTATCCTGGAGGGCCGCGAGCCGGGCGTGGGCGCAGAAAAGGTGCGAGCCCCGTGACGCAGACGGCCTGTTGCAAAGCAAAATGGAGGCAAAAATCAACCGCGCTGACTGCATGTGGTGTCTTTGAGGAGCCAATTGGGCCACCCAACTCCAGAGCAGTGCCTTTCGAAGGCTGGCTGCAGAACGAGACAGCTGCACACTCAGCATCCGGCTGCTTTACGCTCGTTCAGACTCACCGCAAACGGTCGTGCTGCGTCTTGCGCAGGTGCAAAAGGCAGAGGAGCGCAGCAAGGAGCTGTCCCTCATCGTGAACGAGTTCATCCTGCGGCGCACCAATTCCCTGCTGTCGGCGCACCTGCCGCCCAAGGCGCGGCTGCTCCCTGTGTTGTTTTGCTCGACTTTATTTCTTTCAATTTAAAAAAAGAATCCCACGAGGCACACCCGATCCCTGAGCTCCGGCAGTCTATTCATACCACATGTGCATGCCGGTTTTAATCTGCTCTCGTCCTGCTGCCGGCAACCATCCGCATGGCAGGGCACGCAAGAAGCTCGATGTACGATAAGCTCGATGGCTGGCGTCGCTCTCACAGGTGATCGAGGTGGTCTGCTGCCGCATGACGGAGCTGCAGCGGCAGGTGTACGAGCACTTCACGACTTCGGAGGCCGCTTCCCGCATGCTGCGCGCCGCGGACGGCGGCAAGAGCAAGCAGGCGCCGCGGGTGCGTGTTTATGCCAGATTTGCTGTCAGTGAAACTTTGCACGCCGTCCTCCTGCCGCCTCCTGTTCGTTTCTCGGTGCAGTGCATGCATCTCCCAGATGCTGATGCCGCTCCGCAGTGCCACTTCCCTTGCATTGTTCTCAAAACCCTAACACTGTTGTTGGCCATGCGTCAACACGGCATTGCTCACTGCAGGTGCTGTCGGCCATCACTGCCCTGAAGAAGCTTTGCAACCATCCGAAGCTCATCTACGACAGCATCTACAGCGACACCGGCAACTCCGCCGAGGGCTTCGAGGTCGGTTGCTGACACCTGCGACGAATTTACAGCAGATCTGAGACAATTGCCTGTCAGCTGCATGTCTGTCGACAAGCTCAGTCACTGAGGCGCACAATTACTGACAGGGGAACGTGTCATACGCGCAGGGCTGCAAGGCACTGTTCCCACCGGGCCTATTTGACGGCGGGCGGCCGGGGCGGGGCGGCATGGCGCAGGTGCTTCCACGCTGAAGCCCTTACGATGCTGACTGGCGCCTGTGCACTGCATCTGCCAAGCGCATGCCACGCTGACATGACGCCCTGCTTGTGGGGGCTACAACAGTGAGCAAGGAGATCTACTCCACCCCAGGGCTGGGAGACAGGGCTGGGAGACGACATGGCGCCGCGGCTTGCGCGGCTTTGCATGGAAGCTCGATACTGGCGATCAGAAAATTTTCGTTCTCGCTTGGAGTCGCTCCAGGGCTGGGAGTTTCCCGGCGGCAAGCTTGGCGTCGCGGGGCGCATGCCTTCACGCGACGAAGCTAGCCCTTGGTCATTAGGGTCAGTGTCCTTTGTGCAATTTGTGCCCCAGGGCTGGGAGATGATGAGCGGCAAGTTTGGCGTTGCGGCGCGCATGCTGGAGCAGCTGCGCGCGACAACCAGCGACCGCATCGTCATCGTGTCCAACTACACCCAGGTCAGTGCTTTTCTTTTGCCACTCGCCTCACTGGCGTGAGAACAAAGTAGTGGATACCGGTGCGGGCAAATGGTGTGGGTTGTTCCTGCCGTGCGCTGCTTCCAGTCATGGTTGTCCTTGGAGTGGACACAGGGTGTATCGTGTGACGCCGCAGACGCTGGACATCTTTGGGCAGCTGTGCCGGGACTGCGGTACCCGATGCTGCTCCAGAAAACGCCTCATGATGCACGACCGACTCGAGTTTCTACACGACTGACTCGATTCGAAACTGCCGCTGCAGACGCTGAACATGTTCGGGCAGCTGTGCCGGGACTGGGGTACCGATGAAAAGGCTGCTGCAGCTGGGCTGCGAATTGATGAATCAATGGTTCCAATGCTTCAATCCTGCTGTCCTGGGCTTGAAACAATGCTTTACATTCGACGCAGACACTGGACATGTTTGGGCAGCTGTGCCGGGAGCGGGGGTACCCGATGCTGCGCCTGGACGGCTCCACCTCCATCACCAAGCGCCAGAAGCTGGTCAAGATCTTCTGCGACCCGACGGACAACCAGTTCGTCTTCCTGCTGTCCAGCAAGGTGCGGATTCTAGCACCCAAGTTTCGACAGGCAAGAGCCTGTGCGCCAGCCGCTCTGGAGAGCTTCGAGCGCTGTCCAGCAAGGTGTGTGCCACGGCAGCTGCGCAAGAGGGGCATCGATTTCTGCTTTGGCGCATGCTTCGAAAGCTGTTTCGGCGCACAGCGCCGCCGCGTGCTCGGCGCCCTGTTGCACGCGGTGTCTCCTGCCGGCTGGGCTGTCCTCTGCGACCTCGACCTGTGCGACAGAGCCAGACGAGTGAGGCACGAAGTCAGGACGTTGGCGCATGCCTGCTCAATGAAAGGGTCGAAAGGATCATTGCATCATGACACCGCTGCAGGCGGGCAGGTGCGGCCTGAACCTCATCGGCTCAACGAGAGGGAGCTAATTGCATTTTGAATGTTGCATGTTGACACCGCTGCAGGCGGGCGGGTGCGGCCTGAACCTCATCGGCGGCAACCGGCTGCTGCTGTACGACCCGGACTGGAATCCCGCCACCGACAAGCAGGCGGTGCGGTTTCCTGACAGTCTTGTCACATTCCTTTTTGCTTTCTAGAGTATTCTCATGATGTATTCGCATGTAGAATTTTGGAGCTGCTGTACGACCCGAACTTGAAACCCGCCACCGACAAGCAGGCGGTGCGCCTTTCTGACAGCTTGGTCACAATCCTATTTTCGTTCTGCCTGGAGTGTCTTACAGCTGCTGTATGAACACCCGCCACCGAAAAACCGGCGGTGCGACGGCTTGCCAGCGTGCTGCGACTGCAACGGTTCCTCGACGGTTGCGCGCACCTGTCTCATGAAGAAACGCGCCAGCCTGGATTTCCGCATTTGGGAGGCTTCTGCTACAAGCAGTATGGCACTCAAAACCAAGCATGTTGGGTGGGGATGCAGGCGGGGCGCGTGTGGCGCGACGGGCAGAAGAAGAAGGTGTACGTGTACCGCTTCCTGACTACAGGCACCATCGAGGAGAAGGCCCGCTTTATTGGCTTGCTTTCGGCTGCATGATGCTTGCTCTTGCGTCGCTCAACATACTGCACACATGCAGACGACTGGGGTAAAGGGGTTGTGCCGGCTGCGCTTTCGCCTGCGGGCTCTGCGCTTGGTGCATCTGCTGTAGTGCATGACCCTCCTGCGCATGTGAAAGATCACATGCCCAGCCGCTTCGAGCTGGTTGCAGGCTCCCATCCCGCTGTCTTGCACCAGGTTACCAGCCACAGCTGCCAGAGGATGGGCTGCAAGGGCTGGTCAAGCCTGAGTTGTGTTGTTGAGCTCACTCTTTCGCATTGTGTTTTGTGGCATCAGGTGTACCAGCGGCAGCTGTCCAAGGAGGGGCTGCAGAGCCTCGTCAACAACGCGAGCACCAAAAAGGCCGGCGGCGCTGAGGGCGGCGGCTCCGATTTCGCGCTGTCCTCCATGAGCGTCGAGGAGCTGCGGGACCTCTTCACGCTGCGCTCCGAGACCCGCTCCGACACCTACGACAGCATGTGCTGCAGGTGACATCACTACGACATCTTTCAAACCTTTTAATCGCAGCACATACTCCTACACGAGGAGCTGCGGGAGCTGTTCACGCTGTGCTCGGAGACCGCTCCGACACCTACGACAGCATGTGCTGCAGGTGCACTTCGCCAGTGCGAAGCAGGGGCCGCATGGGAATAGTATGATTCTGACCCTGTTTCGAACTGCAGCTGACCCTGTTTGCTATGTCACCCTGCGCATGCGCCGAGCGCATCAGTGTCCGCCTCGCAATGCTGCGCCGGCTGACATTCTGACGCTGACCGCCACCCCAAGTCTTTGACATCGGTACTGCACTGCAGCAATGACGACGAGGCGATGGAGGAGGGGGCGGCGGCGCGGCCCATCAAAAGGCCCAAGGGCGGCGGCGGCGGCGGCGGCGGCAGCAACGGCGGCAGCGCGGCCAGCAGCCGGGAGTCGTCGCCGGCCGCCTCGCCGTACGCCTCGCCCTTCAACTCTCCGCGGGGCTCGGAGGCTTCGGACTTCGCGGCCGTCAGCGACGGCATCCTCAAGCTACAGGTGAGTGCTGGACGTACAAAGCAAAACGAAATCTGAAGATGAAGATGGGTGCTGAATATCGAGACGAGACATAGTTTCAACTTCAGACAGTTTTCGCTCGAGTTGCGGCTGGAAGTTGGTTGCCGCGGCCCTCGGCGACGGCATCCTCAAGCTGCAGGTGGGGTGTTTGCGCTTGCTTGCATTCAGGGAGTGTCATCGCTTGGTGCTGCAGGTGGGTCACTGGTTGCTGCTGCAGCCGGGCAAGCAACTGCACAAATCTGGCCGCAGGTGGGCAGCCAGGCGGAGGAGGAACTGAGCAGCTGGGGGCACTGCACGCCCAGCACGGCGTCCGCCTCCATTCGATACCGATGCTGCGGCTGACGGAATGCTCCAAATCATCAGAGCAATCGTGATTCCTGCGCAGGTGGGCAGCCTGGCGGAGGAGGACCTGAAGAGCTGGGGGCACCACACCATGCCAGGACTCATCCAGTATCACAACTACACTCGCAAACCACAATCGAAAGCAACCGTGTACTGATTGCAGGTGGGCAGCCCGGCGGAGGAGGACCTGAAGAGTTGGGGGCACCACAGCACGCCCAGCACCGTGCCAGACGACATCATGGCGCAGGCCGACCCGGCCATCGTCTCCTTCGTCTTCAGCTGCCAGGTGGGCGTTGTGTGTTTTTGGCGCCGTGTGCCGCTGCCATGGTGCCGTCGCTGCCTCCCTCGTCTTCACCTGCCAGGTTTGGCGCAGCCCCGCCACTCAGCAGAGCTGCGAATCGGACTGCCTGTCGCGCCACGCACATACCTCTTTCCAGCAGTTTTGATGCACGATTGTCGTACAGCCTCCAGATGGCGGAGGCTCAGCACCGGGTGGCTGGGACTTTCCAAACAACCCTCGGCAGCAAAATCCTAGTAAAATCCTACAGCCTGCACCTCTCGGCAGGTGGCGGGCAAGGCGGTCGAGCCGGAGGCCAAAACCCCAGCACAGCAGCAGCGGCAGTCTGCGCCAGTCATGGGTGCCGGCCATGGCCGCTTGGGCGCCCGCATGGCGCCGCCGCGCATGTCAGCGCCGGCCTCGGCAGCCAAGGTACGTTTGGCAGTGCCAAATTGATGCCACCAAGGAGCTGCAAAACTTTCTCCTCAGCAGCGGCAAACCTTGTCTCCAGCGGTCTCAGCTCACATGCCCATGCAGGTTGAAAGAGTTGTCTGTGACAGCGCGTCGCGGCTGCCGAGGCGCACTGGCAGTCAGACAGTAAAGCTGTATTTCAGCAACAATAGCGACAACAATCATGTGCCAAGCACCTAGCCCTATGCTATGAGCAGGTGACGCCAGGCAAGGCGGCGCAAGGCGACGCGGCATCGCCGGCAACAGGGCGCCTGTCGGCGCCCCTTGCCGGCCGCAGCCGCCTCGGCCCCGCAGTGACGCCGCGCATGTCGGCCCCAGCTTCAGCGCTCAAGGCGAGCGCTCTTCCTTGTGGCATGGTTGCATCAGACTCCTTGAATTTCATTGAACGTCTCGGGCACGAAGTTTTGTCTTGCCTCAAAGGGCGGGGTGGGCCCTGCTGTGGTTGTTGTATGGAAGCGCTTCGTGGCTGCAACATTCGAATCCATGACTGTCAGCTGGCGCCAGACGAGGTTGCAAGAGGCTGCACACTGCACTAAACCCCTAGTCCATCACACTGCTGAGGTTCTCGTGCTGGCTTGCACAGGGCGGCCCCGGCTTCAAGCCGTCGCCGTGGGGCTCCGGCGGCAGAGGCATCGGCACGCCCGGCATCCGCAGGTGCAAACCCAGGCCTGGCAGTCGTTACTGCAAAATGCGCCGCTGTGCATGGCTGGCTGGAGCCGCATGCGTACACTTGACAACTGTGCAATTGCCTCAAGGGATGGAAACGTGAGGGTACGTTGTATCTGCATCGCAGGCCGCTGTCGTCCATTGCCAACTCGCGGCCGGGGCAGTCGCCGGCAATGAAACAGGCGAAGACAGATGCCAGGGGCAACCCGAGCGTGCGGGCGGCGGCGGAGTGACGCATTGTTTCTTTGCTGCTGGAACAACAGGATCCTGTAGAACTGAGTGGTATGATGACACTCGATCTAGGATGAATGAGATTGTAAGAAGCGGATGAGAATCATGATCATGAATTGCACGCTGGGGGTTCAGTAGGCTCAGGAGACCATGCGTCTCTAGGCGGTAGGTATGACGCTGCCAGTCATTATTGTCTGCATCACCCACTCACGGCTGCGGCGACGCCGTAGAGAACCCAGACATTGTCTAGTCTGCCAGTGTCGCTTTTAAGAGAAGCCTGAGTAGAGGTTTGTCTACCTTGCGGATTGCTGTTGCACGTGAGACAGGGGGAGCGATTCAACAGAGGGACGTGTCTCTCTGGCAGGGAAGGAACGAGTGCAGTACGGTTGAGGCATGCAGGTGGATGGTACGTGGGAGCGGCTGCAGCAGCGAGTTGGCATCTGAGTTGGGCATTACACCATCGCTACAAAGGTTACACCACTGCCTCACGACCAGAATCCGAAAGAACTTCGTCCGCTAAGCGTGTACTAACACCCAGCAATGCTGCAGGGTTGAATATCAGACGTTATCGCATAATGACGCTGACTGCTGCTCCATCCGCGTGGGATGATCTTACAGGTTGGCGTCAATGATGATCTTCAGCTCGTCGTCTGCAGCAGCATAATAACACCACGTCAGTGGAAAACCCTTCACATTATAGATGGTGGTTTCTGGTGTGTGCGCAAGCGGAGAGGTGATGTGCAAACATGCAAACGGACAATATAGAGCAGCGCATCATGCCATGCTGTGTTGGGCACTGCAGCGAATGAGATGAAGACTTACACATCACAAGCACCAGAGCACCGCCGGCGCCGCGCAGCACATTCGACAGAGCGCCCTGCAAGTCACAGCAAGGTTTCGTCAGGCAGTTGCACATTGAAAAGCACGCTTTGATGCACTTGCAAGGCAGGCCAGGGCTTTGCGCCATGCATTCTTCATAGGAACTCCCTGGAGCTTAGAGTGACGTGCATTGCACAGGCGCGACTGTGTGCCGCACCTTGAAGAAGGCCTTGCTGCCCTCCTGGCGGGCGATCTTGCTCCATGCGTCCATTGTGCCTTCGTACATCTTGGGGCCCTTGCCGCCCGCCTGCAATGTTAGAGAGGAGTGCCAGGGTTAGAAACGCTGAAGCCTTCAGATGCAGCAGCCATCCAGCTTGTGGACTTCGATTGGCCGCCAGGCGTTCGTGACAGGGCGACACAGCAAGCTTCATGTTGTGTGCTTCCAGACCCACCTGCATCATGAGACGCCTGCGGACAGTGTCGAAGGGGTACGAGCAGATGCCGGCAGCGGCGGTCACGGTCTGCGCGACACCCCACTTGGCGAAGATGTTGGCGGTCTTCTCGTCCTTGAACAGCACGCCCTTTGCCGTGTCGTAGAAGCCGAAGTATGCGCCGCGGTACACGATGATACCCTGCAACATAGAAGAAGCGGCGCATCAACAAAATGCGTATGCAGCAGTGCACAGCGCCTCTCCTGTTGCCCCCATCACTATGACGGCCAGAAGCGCATATTGAGGCACATGCATGCTCAAAAACACAGCACAGCATGCAGTTGACTCAGCAGGTGGCGCAGCAGTCCAGACAGTTGAATGCAACTGCGGCCAGGATGCATCCATGAAAGGTTTTAGAGTTTTGCAGGATTTCTTTTTGCACCTGCACGGACACGCCAAAGCCCTGGTACAGGGCCCGGGGGCCACCGCCCGCGACCGTCTTCCGCAGGCAGTCCATCAGGCCTGCAGCAATCATGGCAGCAATCATGACTGGAATTAAGGTGCCTTATCGTGTTGCATTGCATGTTCAGAGGTGGCACGCTGGCTCAGGCCGCCGGCTCCAGTCGAGCGCGTGAGGGAAATAGGTGCACAGGCGCTGGCCACACTGCTCTGGACTTTCAATGGTCTTCCCATCCTCCGACCAGGTTTCCACATCCAGGACTTTCCCTCACCCGTGAACTCGCGGTCGGCGCCGCCCTTGCCCAGGTCAGCGGCCAGGCGGGTACGCGCAAAGTCGAGCGGGTACACGATGAGCAGCGAGCCGGCGCCGGCGAGGCCGCCCGAAGCCATGTTGGTTCCGAAGAACTTCCAGAAGTCAGTCTTCGCGTTGTACCCGGGGAACATGTTCTTGATGGTGTCCTTGAAGGCGAAGTTGAAGGCTTGTGTCGGCTGCGGGTCACCACAGGGAGTGAGGTCAGTTTTCAGAATCGTTTCGGTATCTCTCCCTCCGTCAAAATGCAGCAGCTCGCCACGCCGCAGGAGCAGGTCAGTCCGACTAGAGGTGGCCGCATGCAAGTGCCCATTGGAACATAGCCAAGTCTCTGGGACAGAGGAAACAGCTCATGCAACTAGGACTGAGGCAACTCACGAAGTAACGGATGACGTTGGCCAGGTTTCCACGCCAGAAGGAGGCCATGCCTGCATTCGGAATGGCGCACGTCAATGCTGCATCTGCTGACTTTGCAAGCCACCCTGCCGGGGCGTGCCGCTGCACTTGGCAACTGCACATCGGTCAGCGGCCGCCAAGCAAGCAAGCATGAATGTAAACACAGCAGAGTGCCGCAATAACACGTCTTAAAGAGCAGGTTCACTGCTCACCCTGCTCGGCGGCCACCCGCGTGAAGCAGTTGCCAATGCCGGTGTAGCGCTGGATCTCGCCCGACTTGATGCGCGGGTTGGAGTCCTGCGTCTGCAGCAGCAGCTTGACGCGCTCGATGGGAGCGACCGCCGTCTTAGAGATGGCGCCCGCTACACCGCCGGCCATCAGGTCAGCCGCGAACTTCACCGCCGGCGACGACTTTGCCTTCTGGCCCTCGGCCGGCGCCGGGATCATGAACTGGCTGCCACTGCGGGGACAGAGGACGGGCGTTGGTCGGCTGAAGGCATGCAACCATCGCACCGGGCTGGCTGGCTCACCACCATCGCTTGAGAAGGGGCAACCACGTGCATAGTTGCTGTGGTCGTTTTCAGAGTTCTGTTGTGACAAACACGAGTCTGTGAGCATGCAAGAGTGCATACTCCAAGCAGGGCAATGCAGAGACACAACACAAGTGAGTGATCCCCACTCACGTCGCAGGCTGAGCGGCCGAAGCCGCGAAACCGCCACGCAGCATCGCGGACAGGCCGGCATCGCGGTACAGCTGTGAGTTCAGCATCCTGGCCTGCAAGCCGGGCAGACGACACGCCATTAGAGGGTTGCTCGCTTGACCGGCGGCTTTTCGTTCCAAGGTACTTTGCACACGACCCGCTGAGGAGCCTTTCGCCGGCTCCGAGCAGCCAAGCAGAGTGCCTGCAGAGGAAGGGAGCCAACACAAGCGCGCGCGCGTGATCGCAAGCAAAGCGCGCGGAGGAGGGCCAGAGCATCAGGGCAATCACACGCCCTAAAAGCCATGACAGACAAGCACACTCCAGCATGCGTGTGAGTTTCATTGTTTACATGATATCTGCAGACAGCTCTGGCTGGTCCCCACTGCTGCTGAGCTACTGCTGCTGTGCTGATTGCTGACGACTTTCAGTGGCTGTGGCTGCATTCGACTGCAGGCCGGCCAGAAAGCAGAGCTGCTTGCGAACTCGTATCACGGTGCCCAGCTGCGTGGTGCTGTGCCATCCGCTCCCTCCCCCCTGAGCCGCCAGCTGGAACGCTACAACACTTGGAGTTGCATCTTGCAATCGCCAAATGCAGTACCTGAGTGAGAGGCTTCGGGCTCACTCCGGTGTCCGGACCGCTATTCAGCAGTCGAACGGAGATGCCACACAGCCGTGGACGCGATCAGCTAGCGCAGACGCGAGAAAGGGCCGAATTCCTCACCGCTCAGTGAACTTACTGCGCTCACGTGATAGTCTCTTTCGCGCTTGCCTAGGTTCTCATATAAGACCAGTTAGTTACATTTAGCATGCAGAGTAGCTGGGAGCTGAAGGGTTTGGGCTTGACATACTGTCCTCACACAAGCGGAAACGTAGATCACTGTGCAAGCCGGGCGTGATGCACTTAAACAGGCTTGGTCAGGGTGTTATAGAGCCGGTTACCATGCCAGGCAATCTGGAAAATAAGTTCAAAGGACGGCGGCAGGCGAAGTGCACATTCTCACACAATGGTCGTGCCACGTCTTTCAAACCCATGCCCGATGCACCGCTACGAGCAACAGAGAGTTGTTCTCTACTCAACGCGGGCGAGTTTGCAACAGTAGCTCATGCGCTCCTAGCGCGCACAAACCTGCACATCATGCTGACGTCTGGAAACCAGCGGACCCCATCCCGCATCCAAGGCCGTGCAACATCGTAGAACGCTTGCGAGCCCATGCACGAGGCATCTGGCAGCGGCGCCGGCAGCGCGACTGCAGCGTCTCCCGTTTTCACCCGACTGCAGGGGGGTTGGCCGCGATCTTCACGTCCAGCGGTGTGGGGCTGGCGACGATGGCCTTCAGGATGGAGCGCAGTCGCTCCTGCGGCGTGCGCTTGAGGGCTTCCTCCGCCGAAACGAGCCGCTCCACCTATCAGCACCACACAAGGAGTTTGCCATCGTTACATGTGCACCATGCGCGCCATCGTTACATGTGCGTCATGCACATGGATCTTCATAACAATGGGAGCAGCTATCGGCATCTTTTTGGCCATCAGAACGTGCAGTGTAATGTCTGTGCATTTGGCACCTGGCTCAGGACGCTGTGCTCGGGCGCCAGGCGGTTGCTCCAGCCCTCAAGCACCAGGGACGTCACCAGCACGGCGCAGATCTCGCCCGGCAGTGTCACCTGCGGCCGGAGAGCGTCAACTGAAGCTCAGTAACTCATGCGCGGCCTGGCATGGTCGGCTGCAGGCCAGATTCAGCAGCTCCTGACGTGCATCTTTACCATGCCCAAGTGGCGGCACATTGCTATACTGCATGTGCATCATGCGCACCTCGTGCTTGCGGATGACCTCCAGGGTCTCCGCCTGTAGCGACCAGGGAAGCCTCATACAATTACCCATGAGTAGCAGGATCCACATGCATTGTTGACTTGAGATGGAATGACATATGACTACGCCACGGTGGCTGACCAGACAGACGTGTCATGGGACGTGTCATGAAGCAATGGGTGTGCAGCATTGTGCCTCACCATGGCGTCGGCGCCATTCGCGTATGCAGTTCCCTCCGCGTCGTGCGCCACGCGCATCTTGTCGAACATCTTGCGGCAGTCCTCTGTAAACGCCTGCGGCAGCAACATGCACGGGAAGCTGAGGATGCAGGTCGCCGATCTCACGTCATGCGTTTCAAACCACCAGGGGGATGCCCTGCTCCCTGTGTTCCAAGTATATGAGGCCAGTGTGGATGGGACCTGTGGGTGCGGGCACATTATTGTACCATACCCTCGTAGCACAAGTACTCCCGCAGCTGGTTGCCACACCACTGGCACGCGCCGGCTACAGTCGCCGAAGCAATACCGCCTTCCCATCATTCTTCTGCCTCTAATTGTCTCCTGGTTTACCTTGGGGTTGCGTCAGCCCTGCTCGTTGCCGGAGACTGCCAGCAGGACCTGCCATTTTGTTTCATGCTCCTTTCTGTGTCATTGTCGACGATTCAATCCAGCCCACCTCGGGGTCGGAGCAGCCCTGCTCGTTGCCGGAGAAGGCGAGGGCGGTGCGCGCCATGGCAGCGCCGTCCAGCCGCGAGAAGGCGCGGAATAGGTCCACCATCTGCAGCCGCTCCCGGTCGCTCAGCTGCGTCGCCATGCCCACGTCCAGCAGCACGATCGCCGGCCGGCTCCACACCTCCGGCGTCTGTGTTCGTGTAGGGTTTCATATTCAGCATTGCATGCATTTGTAACCCGTTCAGGTCGTCCCTTCGCATGCCCACGTCCAGCAGGACGATCGCTTCTCCACACCTCCACACCTCCGGTGTCTGCGCACACGAATATCTTTGGTGATGATTTAATAGTTACTCTGCGGGCCTGCATGTGAAATTGCATGTGCCTGCAAGGGGCGCCCGCCTGCGCTCTGCTCGCCAACTGCGGAGCATGCAGCCCTGGGGCTCAGCATGACTGTGGCTCAGCACTCACGCACACCACTGTACAATGAGTGCAGTCCTTGCTGCAGACCTTGAGGCCGATGCGCTCGGCGATGCGGTCGTACTGCAGATTCTGCAGGAGGACAATAGCCTAAACCCTGACTCTGAATGCTAGCGGGCGGACCTTGAGGCCGATGCGCTCCGCGATGCGGTCGTACAGCGCCCGTGTGCCCCGCGGCGCGTCCAGGTGCACCAGGATGTTGCCTGCAGACACGAAAAGCCATGTAAATCCGAGGCAGGCATGTTCTGGGCAGAGAGAGGAGGTTTCATGTCCGCCTGTGTGCATGCGCAGTCCATGCGCAGCCAACGCGTAGGACAGCCAGGGTGGAGTAGCCATGTCACTTTGCTTTAGGCCAGCCTGCATGCAAGCTCACCTGGGTGCAGGTCCGCGTGCACGAAGTTGTCCACCAACATCATCTGCAGGTGCCACGAGGTCGATGAGACGGCCAGTTGACCTTGTACCAAGTGGACTGAACGCCAGTACATTGGGTGCTACATGCAACAGAGGAACACCGTGTTGCTCAGCGTTGCAACGGGTTCAAGCAAAAAGCAATAATCGGCCAGCAAACAGTTGTCTCGGCCAGCACCTGCAGCATGGCGCCGCTGCCGAGAGCCGCCAGCTCGGCGTTGTGCGGCGCCCCTGGCCCCATCTCCACATACTTGGTGATGTGCTCGCCCGTCTCAAACGTCTCCACCAGCACCTGCAATCCGCCGGACAACCCAGTCGCACACAATTGGTCGTTTGGACCAGCTTATGATGGAAGGAAGGCCAAGATTGTGCGCCGGAGAGAGCTGTTCTGGAGTGGTGAGTTCATTTTTCATTTGTGCATGTGAGTTGATGCAGTCGCGCTGGCGGCCACTCAGTCACATGCCGCGGTGCAGGGACCGAGCGCACCTCTGGGGACACCAGCGGGTAGATGGGGTAGGGGAAGCGGACGCGGCGCTGCTTCCGGAAATTGTAGTTGAACTGCCACAGGTGGCGCCCCTCCTGCGCCAGGTCCACCTGCGCGATATTTTACGCTGTTGCTTCTCACTGTGGCACCAGTTGCAATGCTGCGAGAACATGCCTGGCAATGCAGCGGACGCTCGTCCTGCAGGCGTGCGACTGCCGGCAGCAGTGGCGGCGGGATGGCAGCCATCGCGTCCTGTCAAAAGACCGAGTAACACACCTGCTCCTGCAGCGGCGCAGCAAACTGGCGCAGGCTGTCCTGCAGCCGCAGCCGCTTCATGGACGGAAACAGCTCCGCCAGCTGCGCCGCGGCCATCATCAGCTCGAAGTCGCGCGAGATGGCCCGCCCGACCCCCGGGTGCCGCACCTGCGCACAGCCACAGCAACTTGAGGACTCTGTTGGAAGTGTGGACTTGCTCAAACTTATATCGCAGCTGCGGTGACCATCAACAACAGCTCGAAGTCGCGTGAGATGGCCCGCCCGACGCCCGGGGACCGGACCTGCAAAGCTTCACCCAGTGCATCTTAAAACCTTTGTTTGGAGGTGGATTTCAGAGCCCATCATCAGCTCGAAGTCGCGCAAGATGGCCCGCCCAAGTCTTGCACCTGCGCACAGCAACTGCACCTCAGGACCTCTGTCGTGTGCTGAGCCCATCACGAGCTCGGAGTCACGCGGAACAGCCTGTCTGATGCCTGCGTGCCCCACCTGCGCGCCATCCCTGCTCGCTTCTCGATGATTGGCCCCCTGCCTCAACCCTACTCAAAATTCAGATTCGGTGCCAGCCCAGTGGCCTGATGATGTGGCTCCGGCAAAATCAGGCGATGCTTCACATGCTTCACAACGTCAGAAATGTCGGTCTTGTTGCATCGGCGGTCTTGTTGCATCGGCAGGCTGCCCTGCAACGGGCTGTGCATACCTTGACAGCAACCTCGGTGCCAGGTGGCACGCCGGTGTGCAGCGCGCCCCGCGCACTGAGCTTCGCCCGGTGTATCTGCCCGATGCTGCCGCTGGCCACCGGCTCCTCGCTGAAGCTGCGCATCAGGGAGGAGAAGCACGCTGACAGGGCGCACAGCACATATGACATTTTGCAACGAAGGCCAGCACCCCTCTGCAGCCGGCTACAAGCGAGCAGTGTTGACGGCTCAGAGGCCATGTTGCCAGCAAAAGCACCGCTTGGTGCCATGCACCCGTGCGCCGTTGCCTCCGGGTGATGCAGCTGATACTCTGAAAACGAGCTAAAACCCTGGAGCAGACCTGATGAAGAGCTCCTCGATGGGCGCGCCCAGCGCAGACGCCACGGTGGCCTCCGTGTGGCGGAATGTGTGCCCGGGCGCCGCTGTCTGCACCGCAACGATGCGCATGCCAATTCACCCACTCGGACATGCCACTTCACCAACCGAGCAGCGTCTTCTGTCTGCCCACTGAAAAGTGCTGTAGTGCGGCCAGTTGCCATGTGGGGGTCTCAGTTGCCATGTGTAAGTCTCAGTTGCCATGTGGGGGTCTCAGTTGCCATGTGTAAGTCTCAGTTGCCATATGAAAATCTCAGCTGTTCGGAGCCCCAGTGGAGCACACTGCCAACATGAAGTGGAGAGCTCACCTGCAGATGGGCGAGCTCCTTGCACATGTCCGGCGGGAAGATATCCGCGCGTGTTGCCGCCCACTGGCCCCACTTCATGAACGCCGGCCCCGCCAGCTCCAGTGTTTTCCTTGTGACAATGACAACAATGATGAGATATAACTGTGTCAGACATGTGGCCGTTCACTGTGCCCCCACTCCATGAACGTCCAGCCCGCCAGCTCCAGCGTTTTCCTGTTGAGATTACGATAGTAATAAAATATCAACGCCAGGCATGTGGCCGCCCACTGCCCCCACTTCATGGACGCCAACTCCGCCAATTCCAGCGTTTTCCAGACGCCACACGGCTTGGCATCATAGCCTGGCATCATGGCGGCAGCACGAGGCTCGCTGAGCACAGAGCTGTAAGCCTCGCATCTCGAAGTCTTGTGTCGGCCTGTAACGGGGCCGGCCGGTTCCCGCATCAGAACGAGCAGGACGCCCCTCTCCTCCTGTTGCTCAACGCGTCGTCCCTCCAGCCATGTGCATGCATGGCATGCAGACTATCTCCTTTCATGCTCGGACCTGGCCACGACACGAGGACAGCGCCCAGCAAGGAGCTCTGGTTGATTTAGCTTCCGCAGGTTGCCGCGTACCTGAACAGCTGCAGCCACAGCGGACGGCAGATGTCGAGCTGCATCGCCAGGTATGCCGTTGCAAGCACCGGCGCAAAGAGCACGGACAGCACCGCCAGCCGCAGGAGGCTGTCCAGCGCATGCACCGTCTTCAGCAGCACGGCCATGACGGCGTTGTGCGAGACCGCCGGGTCCGATAGCCTGAAGAAAAGGAGAGAAGGAGGGGTCATGCCCAAGGAGTTGGCATGTGGGATGTCGGTGGGCTTGGAAGGACACCAGCAGCATCATTGTTGCAGGCTAGGTGTCGTCCCAACAGGGTAGATTCTGACAGGCCAGGTGAGTACGGACAGCAATGCATCCTCGCGGCGCAGTTGCAGGCGGCAGGCAGCAACAGCATGAGGAGCTCAGCAGCACCACCTGTGGTGTGGCGTCACCTGTGGTCGTAGATGCTGGGGCCAGCAAGGCAGGCAGCAACCTTGTCGCGTCGCGCCGCATCGCTTGCAACTTTGAATGTTTCCACTCTCACCTAGATTCTGTAACCATGCCTGCAACCATGCCTGCATTTGTCACTGCAAATGGCACCTGTGGTCGTAGATGCTGGGGCCGGCGAGGCAGGCGGCAAACTTGTCGCGCCGTGCCAGCTCCGCCATCATGAGCGGCAGCAGCCGCTGCACGTGGCCGCCCTTTGTGTACACCGCGTTAACCGCCGGCCGCACCACCCGGTCCACAAACATCGTGCGGGGTTTCAGCTGCTGCACCTCCTGTTGTTGTGAGAAGGCAACATGTCAGCATGTGCGGGGCTCCAGCTGCTGCACCCCGTATCGCACAACATGTGAGCAGCTTGTGAGCATGGTAATCAGTGTCAGGCGTGCGGGGCTGCTGCTGCTGCACATCGTGTCTGATGTGTGTCGATGCCAACCTTCTGTGAGGACGTGCAGTGAGCATGGTGAGCGGCGTTGTGGCAGCCGTGGCATGCCTCTGCGGCTTCTCGCATCATGCTTGTGCGACTGCTGCCACCAGGAAGTCGACATGCGCAGGAGAATTGCGCCATGCACCCCAGCAGCAACCGGCAGCAATGGACACCCTGACAAGTCACCCCTGTGATGAGGCACATCTGGCAAGCGAACGAAGACCGACCTGCAGGCGCTTCCAGGCGTGGCGGGCTGCTGCATGCCCCCACCCACTGCCGGTCGGATAGTTGATCATGCCGCCCGCCAGCTGCGCCGTACTCGACTGCCGCTGCTGCCGCAGTAGCAGCGTGAGCTGCCGGCCGCCTGCGGCTGCCGTCGGATGTGTCACGAAGCCTCTGCTGGCGCAGCCTGCCGTGTGTAGCTGCCTGCTGTGCGGGGCGTAGCTCGCAAAGCTGCGTGTGAGGTTCGGCCCTGACCGAGCAGCCGCCGGCAGACGCGGCGCGCTAGCTCCGCTGACATCTCCACGAAGCGGCAGCAAATTTGCCGGTGGCGCAGCATGTGTAGACTGCTGGGCCGACTGCTGTGCCGGCTGCGAGCAGCGCTGGCGCACGTTCTGAAGGCTCCAGGCCCTGCTCCCAACGCTGGGCCCGCCGCTGGCTCCCGCAGCCAACTCGGGTACCTGCGCCTGGAGCTGCCTGCGGGGGTAACGACAAGAGAATTGATTTGAAAGCTTGTTGGGATCTCAGAGGAACCTATGCCTCGGCACTGTGTGCGTTTGAAGACCGCTGCGCACATCAACCGCAGGCGCCCTTACCTTACAAGCTGGCCGAGGGTGGAGACGGTCTGGCCGCGTTGAGAAAAAGCTGCTGACATGCTGTAATCTGCTAAAAGAGTCTACATCACCCTCAGCATCCCAGCGTGAAGGGAGGCAGTTCCGAGGTTGCACCGGTTCTTTCCGATTGCACCTTCGCGTTTCTGCCTGTCAGCTCGTGCTCAGGATCATGTGCAGAGTGCCGGATGTGGTTTGTGTGATCTGGCACCAACAATTTGATGCCGCTGTGCTTTGGGGGAATCAACAATTGCTCCTAGAGCATCGATGGTTGTGGCAATGAGTAGATGCCCCTTGCCTTCCACCAAATCACGATACCCAGTACCAAATCCAAACTCATATTTCCGTCTGCAAACGGCGTTGGCACCGCTTCTAGACTATGTGTGCAGAGCCACGCAGCACCACATGCATTGCCAGCGCTGTGCGGACAGCGCCTCCCCACGGCGCCCACATGACGGCGCCTCCCGGCAGGGCCCCAGCTGCCGCTGCCGTGCCAATGCTGCGTGCCAATGCGGCATGTCAATGCTACAAGGCCTGTACTAGGTTTGCGGACGTCTGGACGCCGGCCTTCAGGTACTGCGCCGCCAGGTCGCTGCGAATGTCGTCCCAGTTCGCCTCGCCGGCGGCCACCCTGTTCATCAGATGCTCTGCCTTGCTGACCGCCACCTGCACACCGATCTCCGCTTACCAGCCAGCACGATTATATCGCGGGCTCATGTCGCGGTGCCAGACTGTCGTGATACAGCACGTCCTCGCCCGTCAACCGCATTGTTGGTATGAGCCTTGGAAGGCCGTCACACATAAGCCCTACCCAACACGAAATGCGCACCTGTTCGTCTGTTCTGGTGGCGACGTCGACGCCCGGCGGCAGGTTAGAGTTGACGGTGGACTCGTCCAGCAGGTGGCGGATGGTGTCGGCGTCGCCAGACAGCCCCGCCATGCTCTTCACCATCTCGAAGCCGGCGGTCAGCGTCCACCACGGCATGCGGAGCGCAATGCGCGCCTGCAGGCACACGCGCGAAACCTTCTCATTTGACATCTGTAGGCCCAACAGCCCCGCCATGCTCTTCACTCAATCGAAGCCGGCGGTCAGCGTCCACCACGGCATGCGCAGCGCAAGGCGCGCCTGCAACGTGCCCATATCTGATGCATCCCATACATCATCTGGAATCCAGTACTGGAAATTGTACAGGTCGTCTGCAGGAGGCGCGTGTGCATCTGGCCTGCAGGGATACACGCTCGGCAACACATCGGAGTGCTGGATGAAAGTGCAAGGGCTGCCCTTGCCTCTGCTTCCAGACGAGCGATCAGAAATGCAAGAGCAAGCTGTTGGTTGGAATTCTCCCACATGGGAAAGATTCGCTCACGCTGTCGCGAGCCTCCTCTGGCCGGTTCATGCTGCGGTAGAGTTGCGCGTTGAACTCGAAGGGCCGCCCCCAGCCGCTGAAGTGGTCTGCCCTCGTGTACCTGCATGCGCAAGGCGATGCAGTGTTGACGCCACAGGGTCATGCTGCTGGCAGTGCGTGAAGGAAAGCTCTGTGGCGGCGTCAGGCACCTTGAAACACATGGAACTGCCGTTATTGTGCGTTTGCATTTTGAGCTATGGAAACCGAAGCAGAAGCGGCACAGAGGTGTGCTAATGCCGGATGGCGCCATTCGGCACTACATCCAGGATGTGGCAGCGGCACCGCACCACTTCCCCAAAACCCAGATCTTGGCAGCAGCAGCGCACCACTCCCTTATATATCCAGGACACGAGCAGCAGCAGACGCACCACTCCCCGGTGATGAGCGCGCTCATGAGGTCGTCCTTCTTCAGGTGGTTGGTCACCAGCTGCTCCGCTACGTCCATGTACATGCCCGCCTTCCGCGTGAGGTACGCCTCCAGCACCTGCAGTGAATTTTTTGTTTCCGATTGAAGGGAATGCCTTCACTTGAAAGGACAGATTTGTTGGTCACCAGCTGCTCCGCGACGTCCATGTACATGCCCGCCTTTTGCGCCAGGCACTCTTCCAGCACCTGCAATTGCAATTGAAAGGAGCGGCTTCAATCGGAAGAAAAGAGGCCTCTGCTTCGTCAACAGCTGCTCCGCAGATGTTCGTGTGCTTGTCTGCCTGACGCGTGAAGTACGCCTCCAGCACCTTCAGTCGAAGCCCAAGGAAGCCTTCCGCAATGCACAGTCTTAGGTCGAGGTTGGTGTTTGAAACTCGGGTGTGGGCGTCCTCGCCATGTGACGCGTCACGGCTCAACAAAGCAGTGCAAAAGCCCTTTTAATCCAGCATACAACCTTTGCATTCGATCTGTCGGAAAAGAACCTTCAGGCCTGACCGCTGGAAGGCGCCTGGCTCGTAGAGCGCGGCGCCGGCTGTTCCGATCGCCTCCGCCACGGCGCCTGGCGCGCCGTCTCGGCTGTCCTCCTCCGCCATCGCCCTGCGCAACACCAAGCGCTCTGAGGCCCTGCCTTTCGCCGAGCTCACTTGTGCTTGGCAACGGAACATGGCAATAAAAACTTGGCGGCAGCTCCCTCGGGTGCCTGCCACGGTTCCCCTGACTTTTCCCAACGTGCAGCAGCCCGCCAAGTGCTGATCACCGCCAATGCCATGCGTCAGGGGCATGCGCCATGCACCTGTGCAGATATTCGTCGGTGTTTCGCGCCAGCAGGGACACTGCCAGCGCCTCCGATGACATCTGCACGATCGGCAGGCGGCCGCCGCTGCTGCCTTCGCCGCCCACTCTGTACTGGAGCAAGCAGGTGTACGTCTCTGGCCCGCGCAGCGCGGCGTTCGCCGTCTGCGACGTGGGGGCCGGCCCCTTTGCCAGTGGGATGGCGAAGGGGTGCAGCAGCGCGCGATCTGAGGGTGACACAATGGACTGGCCCTGCGCCGCAAGGAGCAGATGGTGCGAATCATACGAAATGAATGTGTGGAAGTAGGCAGGTACAGTAGGCAGGGGCAAGGTTAATACCCAGTGCGGACATCGTACTGACACCGGTTCACTAGTCCATGCAGCACAGACAGCCAACATACCTGCGCCTGGAGCACCCGCAGCAGCGGTTCCAGGTTTGGCAGGTGCACCTCCAGCCCCACATCACTCAGATACTTTTCATGATCTGCAGGCGATTACATCTGCTGCAATAACTCCATTTGAGATGCAGCGGATGCGCCTTGCAGTTTGGCCGCATGGCGGCAGCACGCCGCCGCCGAGGCAAACCGCCTGACATTTCCGGCCTTTGCCAGACTCACCTGTTGCGATGCCGGCTCGAGTGGCCAGTAATCTGCGGCCGATGCGTCTTCGACTTTGCCGGAATGCGGTCCACCCTTGCCTCGGGAGGCAGGTGCACCTCTGTGTTGTTTGCATGATCGAAGCAGCAAAGCTGCGAGGTGGCACGAAGATGAGCTTTCAATTTCAAGCGAATGAGGACACTGCAACAATTTCTTCTACCCCTAAATGCCGGTCTGTGCAATCCGGCACGCTCAGGGGCAGTGCGAGGAGGCAATTCTGACACCGGATCTCCAGTTTAGGCTCTAACTTCAATTCCTGTGCGTCAAATTGCGTTCTGCCGGGAAAGCTTACCAGTAGTGCTGTTCACTATGTGCTTGGGGGCGCCATGCACTGGCTGTGCGCGTCATGAAAGACGCTGCAAAGCTGCCCTCTGAAATCTTGCTTCGTGGCGCCGTTTCAAGGCAATTCTGGCACATGCTTCAAATCATGCTCTGGGTGCTGCATAGCCGCGCCCCAGTTATCTATTTAGTATGATGCCGAATTGTGATCCTAGAGGTTGGGACCACTGCAGCGTGCTACAGCTGAAGTGAGCGACCCACACATCGCTCAAAATGCTAAAGGGCACGGCAGCCTGCTGGGCCTTGCACAAACGCCTCGTTAGCGCCTGCGACCACCTTGATACGCTCTATATGAGTGAGCTTTACGGTTTCAGGTTGCTCAGTTGAGCTGACACAGCTTCCCAGGTGCTGCAATCATGCACTTAAACGGCCCATCCGAACGCAAACTGCCAGTTTGTTAGCGACTTGCGTGGTCTACTCACTGTGCAGCCCACCCAGCTGGCTCGGAACAAGTCAACAAACGCTCTAGGAAGGCTGAGGACTGCTGGACCGCCTGCGTGTGCCTGCAATCCGGCAAGATTAGCGCCTTGCAGGAGATCCGCAATTTTCGTCAAAACCCGCTGACACGACCCCCTCCGATTTCTGGCCAGCCTGCAGCCGAGCGTGTCAAGCGCAGCACGCGCGCTCCGGCGCAGAGCTTCAACAGCTTGTGAATAATGCGCCTGCAGAGTTTGATGGGCAGGCATGGGGTAAGCTCGGAGGAAAAACGGGCCTTTCAGTGAAAAGTGTCAGAACTGCCTCCTCGGAGGAGCAGTGCACAGAAACGAAAGTGCTTCAGATCAGAAACTCAAAATGGTTGCACGGCAATTACACGACTTTCAATAGCACAGACGCACCGACTGACTGCGTGAGCCGCAGCGTCGTCGTCTGCCGAAAAACTTCTCTGCAAAGTTTTCGACCAGATCGCTTCCGGAACGGCTGGTGTCCAACTGACACCGTATCTAGTGCTGAAGACGTCAAAAAAGCCTGCTGATATACCGCGTTTCACAGCAGATCCAGCCACGGCGTCACTCGTCGTCATGTGACAAGCAGGTTGGTCGAAGATGGGGGACGAGACGCAGCGCAGTCAGCACCTGCAGAGGGCGCTGAATGGCTTGCGACAGCTTTCCACGTCGCTGCGGTCCGTCAGCGGCAGCTTGGGCACCACATCACGCACAGATCAGGCACGGTCTAGCTATGGGCCTGGCGGCGACAGCGCTGCTGTGGCCGATCATGAGGAGCACTCGCGCAGTGGCAGCCGCTGCAGCGACTACAACATCCAGGTGATACAGGCAATCCGCATTCATCCTCGCATTGCTCTGAAAGCACGCGGCCGTCTTCATGAAGAACTTTGGAATGAGTGACCACGGTCCGTCATGATTGCGTCAGGTGGAGCAGTTTCGGCAGGAGCTGCGGCAGGGTGGCCGCATCGACATGCACAACCTGCGGGCCTTCGCCTTTCACGGCATCCCGGACAAGGGCGGCCTGCGGTCCACCGCATGGAAGGTTCGCAGCGGTTTGGCAACCCTCACACCACCGTACATGTGATGGCAGCAGATGACGCCGGTCCACATTGTAGTTTGTACTCGCATGCACATGAGCGATCGAACCGTCAAGCTCCTGAGCTCCAACGACTTGACCTGGTGTAGTGCCCGCTGCAATGTGCGTGCAGCTGCTGCTGGGCTACCTGCCACCGGACCAGCGGCAGTGGCAGGCCACGCTCCAGAGCAAGCGCGCCGAGTACGCCCGCTTCTGCAAGGTGCGCGAGCCTGTGTTCGCCAGTCTGCGGGAAACTGCCGTTTACGATTGCATTCAAACTGCAATCAAAGTGACATGAGGAAGTCTCCACCCACTGACTGTCCTCGCCCCAGCATTTGAGGGCATGTGTCTTCTGCAGGATCTGATCATCGACCCTAATGGACTTGGGGCCCCGGGCAGCGACGGCAGCAAGGCAGAGGAGAGCGAAGAAGTGAGTCGGACACACCTGCGGTCGCGTATTCCACAGTTGTGCCGTACAAAGCCAGAGCGAGGCTTGTCTGCCGGTGCTATTGCCGCAGTCACCACCAACTCCGTGCTCCCAACTGAACTGCTGGCCCCTGTCGTGAGGCAGCGTCACCATGCTGTGTCGCCAGGCCGCAGCGCCAGACCCGCTGGCGCAGGCGAGCTGGGCGCTGGACGTCAGCGGTGACGACCACCCCCTCAGCACCGCCACCAGCAGCAAGTGGCGAGAGTTCTTCAGGGTGCATTCAGTTTCTATCTTGTATGTTTCATCGAGGTGTGTTGTTATGGCAGAGGCGCGCCAATTAGCACCTTTTATTCTGCAGCATGCTGCTGCTGCTTTGGCTCGCCAGCTGGCACGCAGCAAGCTTGAACAACCGCCAACTGAGTCTGCCCTCTGTTGGCATATTCCCGGATTTGACTTGCCCAAGCACCACCTGCCTGCAGGTGCCCAATGGCCGCACGTGACATGGAGTCTCATGCTCACAATATAGACTTTTGTCTGCGCCCTTGACAGGACAACGACGTGCTGGAGCAGATAGACAGGGATGTGAAGCGCACGCACCCAGACATGCACTTCTTCAGCGGGGACGACCCTTCCGCTGTCGCCCACCGGCAGGTGTTGATGAACTTCTTCTGTTACATGCAGATGCAGCTCTTGCACGCCTGAACGCGGCTCCTCTGCACGATTGCATGCGTCCCCATTTCTATGCATTGCCTGCGTGATTTGCCTGCCGGCAGCGCCCTGCACCTTGCTGACTTGTCCTGTGTTCTCTGTGTGCCCAGGACATGTGCCGGGCGCTGTTCATCTTTGCGAAGCTCAATCCGGGGCTGACGTACGTGCAAGGCATGAACGAGCTGTATGCGCCGCTGTACTACCTGTGCCGCCATGATTCTGGCGCCGAGGACTCGGAGCACGCAGGTCCGTCTAAAACCCCAAAAAAACCTATACAAAACCCCCGAACGAGCTGTGTGCGCCGCTGTACTACCTGTGCCGCCATGGTTCTGGCGCCGAGGAGTCGGGACCATGCAGGTCCGTGTGCGGTGTGCAAAACTGTGGTGGGCTTGGCAAAGGCTGCAGCCTAGCTGAGGCTGCAGTTGGTTGCTCACAGTCCAATTTGTGCCGCCTCATGCGTGAGGCATGGTGACCAAGCCACACATTGTCCCGCCTCTCGATAACGAAAGCATGAAGGTTCTAGTTCCTCTGAAAACAACATTGAATCTCGTCTGATGCAGAGGCGGATGCCTGGTACTGTTTTGTCGACCTTATTTCCGACTTCAGGGACCACTTTTGCAAGCAGCTGGTGCGGGTTTTAAAAGGTTTCTACTAGGGATTGTCATGCTGCCTACGCGCTACTCGCCGCAATTCAGCTGCCTGCGCCACCTGATTGATGCTGCTGCCACATTGAAGCGGATTCGGCACGATTAATCATGACACACTATGTTGATCCGTTTGTCTTGCGCCAATATCACATGGACAGGACAACAGCACCATGGGCATAATGGCGACGCTGTCGCGCCTCAACGCCGCGCTGAAGCTGCACGACAGGGAGCTGTGGTACCATCTGGACGTCAAAAACCAGGTGGAAGAAACCACAGTCTTGCCTCAGCAGCAGCTGTGGCATCCGCAGCAATGACAGCATTGCTGACAGCCAGTGGCGTGAGTGGACATCACCGCCATTTGGCGCAGCTGGGCGCATTGCGAGGGAGCCCATACCTGCTGTGGTGCAGGACAAAAATTTGTGACACTTGCCGCCGCCGGATGTTCACATGCCTGGGCACCTTCATAACGACTTTAATGCTGCGACGCAGGTTAACCCGCAGTTCTACGCCTTCCGGTGGATCACGCTGCTGCTGACGCAGGAGTTCAGCTTCCCAGACGTCGTGCGGCTGTGGGTCAGACACCACCGCATCCATGAACCAGCTGGACCATCGCTCTCTCCTTTGCAAGCATTTCTGTGTTCGCGACAACCTGCCATGTGGCCGTGCCACATGAGAGTTGCCGAGCCCGCCGCGCATGTGAACGTCTTGTCCAGAATGTCGCTGACTCGAAATCCATATTGTGCACTTCAAATATATGTGCAATTCGGCGACAGGACACGCTGCTGACGGAACCGGCGGGCCGCTCCGACTGCCTGCTGCGGCTGTGCATCGCGATGCTGACGCATGTGCGGCTGGAGCTCTTAGCGGTGGGGGTTTCAATAGACCACACCAATGTCTGCTGCGCCCTAATTCTGCTATGAAATTTTGCAAGCCGCATCTGTTCTAGCACGCATTCCGCTGAAGGATGAGACCGCTGACTTCTGTGGCACAGGGAGATTTTCCCGCCAACCTGCAGCTGCTGCAGAAGTTTCCGTCGGTGGATGTGCACGTCGTGCTTCGAAGGGCCGAACAGCTCGGCCCTCTGTAGCTCACAGCCGCAGTGAGGATGTGATGTCGCCAGATTTAGCCGTCTTGATCCATTTGTATGTGTCTGCCGATGCGGCAAGCTTTCAGGAGAACTGTAGAAGGCAAAACTGTGATGATTTTGGTGTTGTCATGCTTGACAGTGGAGTCGCTCTCCACAGCCATGTTGAATGAGTAAGTGACAGTTTCCGCTTCACAGACAGAGAGCAGACACTCCATGCAAAGAGGTTGCACGCACATGTGCGCCGTTCACCTAATCAGTCAGCGTCATGAGTCAACATGCATACTACCGTAGTCACGGGCATGATTCGCGCAAAAATAATTCGGCGGCCGCTGCGCGAAGCCATTTCGCGCGGGTTTTCGGCGCTGCGCGAACTCCGCGCGAAAGGTGGATAATAATTCCAGCAGCGCT